>Ga0214542_1012895_pt1 | contig 10436 bp, 2 predicted proteins | sample CNSS1metaG_FD_160096 | JGI IMG/M metagenome (GOLD analysis project Ga0214542, IMG submission 160096) | Root nodule microbial communities from cowpea collected in UCLA plant growth center, Los Angeles, California, USA - CNSS1 | ecosystem: Host-associated > Plants > Roots > Nodule | place: USA...
GGGGCATCATGGTCTTCAACATAGTCAGTATGGACTTCATTGGTGCCCGTTGAAGTGTCGCGAACATTCTAGTCCTACATCATCGTCATTTCTTGTCGTATCAACCTTATTGTGTCTTTCACTTGTGCATACTTTTGCATTGCCACATTAGTGGTTTTTTTGTGTTTGCTCGACTTGTTGACGAAGTCGTTCATTCTCAGTAGAGTGGTCAGTGTAATATGTGGCAGCAGCTATAAGACCCGAGAAATTTAAATAATTAAATAAATAATTATTTAATAAAGGCGGGTAGTAGAAGCCTTTATGGCATTTAATGTTAATTGTTTTGATGTGGAAAAGTACTTGCTCAAATGGTTGAGAGTATTGGTTTTCTGAAAGGACTTGGGTTCAAGTCCTATGTATGTTAATTGTATGATGTTTAAGTGGTGTGTATCTTTTTATGTTATACATTGAATGGGAACCATGATAATGTAATCATAAAATTATAGGAATTATCACGAAACAGGTATTGGTTGAATTGGTTGTACACTTACTTTGTGATTCCATGGTTGTGTGTTCAAACCTTGTTTCATTGAGAACGAAATTGACTTCTTTATTATTTTTTCTATAATATAATTGTGACCTGAATGTGAAAGGGTGGGAAAACCCTAGAGGCAATGGGCAGCCAAAGGAGCTGGGAAAAACAAACCATAATGGTCAACGAAAGGTAATTATAGACATTAAAAGGCTATTTTTCGTTTTTTTTGCCATTTTCCGTAATTAGGGACCATATAAAAGGGGAAATTAAGGTAATTAGCAGGGTTTTGAAGTCTGAAAACCTAGAGTGAAAAGAGAGCATGAATTTTGAGAGAAAAGAGAGTCATAAGGAATCAAGAGAGCGGAGTTAGGAGAGCACTAAGGGAAACCAAATTGGGGCAAGAAGAACCGTGAACCTTTTCTTCGTTTAAGCCACTAGTGCAGTACCCCCTTTTGGCCCCGGTTATTTTCAATATTCTACCTCGGTTTAAGAACCGAGGCATATTAAAGCGAGGCCAAAAGACATCCCCTTTTGGCCTCGGTTATTACCCGAAGCCATAGATCTCTTTTCTGCCTCGGTTATAGAGAGACTGAAGCCATAAATTCAATATTTTAAAAAAAATAATTTGCAACCTCCGTGAAGCTTCCTCGCGCACCAACCAAGGCAGTTCACGTTCCACCATTACCGGCAACCACCACTTCTCCATCTTCTCTACAACGTGCAGCCACCGCAGCACCATACCCCATTGAACCACCATGAGCAAGCTGCCCGCAGTTTGAATTTACAGCAGCTGAACCATCACCACCGCGCTTGCAGCAACAACAACGTTCAAAACACCATTAACGCTCTACCATGGAAGCAGCGAGAACGAACCATCACACCAAAACAGTTGCAGCAACGAAACAGTAGTAGAAACGCGAAGACGCAGCATCACCACCATCATTTCCCTTGCAACGCCAACGCGAGCTCCACCTTTGCACATCGAACCATATTCGCGACCACCATGGCAGCAGCAGAGACGTATCCTCCATTGCAGCACATACATAAGTACAATGGAGATGCTAACTGAAACTATTTCTACCAAAAGTCAAAAACCTAAATCGTAGTCGTGAATGCGCAAGAGAAAGTAGAGAGAGGAAGAGTGTGTTACCTTATGGGTCTGCGTGAAGCGAAGAGTTACAGAGCCACGGAGGAGGGGGAATTTCGTTGAGAAGGAGTTTGGAGTGTTGGTGGTGCTCCCAGAGATGGCACTGTTGACGCGACTGCTCCACCGCAGTTTCGTTCTTCATCTCGCCGATAGTGACGAAGATCCATCACACCTAGGGTTCGCGTAGAGGGAATTGGGGAAGAAGATGAATAGTGATCGGGGTTCGCGATTTGGGGATTTTAACAGGCTCAATGGCCTCAGTAGAAGGGGACCCGAAGCCAAAGGGGACGGCGCTGATGAAATTTATAAATTAGGGTTTCTGGGCAGGGTTATAGGCTTCGGTTCTATTTCAACCGAGGCCTAAAACTGCCCAATATTGTCTCGATCGAAAAGCAACCGAGGCCAAATGTGTTCTCGCTGGCGCCAATTTTAAAATTTTCATTTCTGGGCTACCTAATAAGCTTCGGTTCTTAAGGAACCGAGGCCTAAAGCTGCTTACGGCACCGATTGTTCGTAGAACCAAAGCAATATAAGTTGCTAAAATTGCAAAATTGCCACCGCCTCCTTATAGGCTTCAGTTCCGCCATAACCAAGGCCTATAAGGCAAGGTAAATTATCAAATATGCACTAGTGAGCAGAGGAAAACCAGGTTAGGGGAGCTCTTTGTGTATGTATATACATGATTGTGATAATTTCGTGTACTCTGTGTTATGCAATGAATAAACGTATCTTCTCCATAAAACTTTTTGTGCTCTATGTGATTGGATTAGGCTTTGACTGTTTTAGTGTGGTATAAGTAACCCTTTATGGGATTGCATGAAAGTAACAAGGGTTTCTGCACTACATGCAGGTTATGGTTCAATTTTGCATTTGGGATCAATTTAGAGTCTAAGTCATGTTCATAATACTAGTGCTATGTGATGATTTGCTTGGGTAATGTTGAATGTGGAATTTGGGCATTTGTGTTGTTGTCTGCGTGCAGGTTAGGGAGAATGTCTACTATTCTCGCTCAAGCGAGCAAGGCTCGCCTAGGCAAAAATACCAGAAACTCGAGTCTGGTCGTATTCGAGTATCTCGCTCAGGCGAGCGTGTCTCGCTTAGGCGAGAATTCGTGAATACCGTGTGGTTTTGCTTGAGCACCTCGCTCAGGTAGGGAACCCTATTTTGGGCGACAGAGTTTCTCGCTCAAGCGAGTGGTTCTCGCTTAAATGAGAAATTGTGCTAGGTTTTGTGTTCTGCATAACTCGCTACCTAGGCGAGGGTTTAGGTTTTAGGCAAAGGTCGATCTCGCCTAAGCGAGGAGAGGCTCGCTTAAGCGAGACTTCGCAAGGGCCATTGGAGCATGCTCGCTCAGCGAGAAGGTTTAGCTTAAGCAAGACAGGCCTGGTCGCTTGAGCTAAGGCTTCTAGCCCAAGCGAGTCTAGTGCAGTTTGTGTGTGTTGTTTGTATACATTTATGCGGATGGGGATCAGGATATGCTGTGCCATAAGCGGGTAGGTTCATGGATGGTGGTTAACACGTGATGGTATGAGCGGGGAGGTTCATATCTAGTTACTCTCGTGTGGGGAAACGAGCGAGGTAGGTTCGTATTTTCCATGCTTACACTTGAGAGATGCTTTATGTGGGGAGGTACGTAGCTGGTGGATCACGTGTGTTGGACTACAGGCGGGTAGGTCCGTAAAGTTGGACTACGAGTGGGGAGGTTTATAGAAGCAGGACCATGAGCGGGTAGGTTCATGGGACCATCATAAATCTTGAGTCCCTAATTAACTTTGTTATTTGAATTAAAGGTTGAAAAGCCTTGGGGTATTAAGGACTTTATGTGTTTTCTTTTATTATTGAGCTCACCCTTTCTGTTTGTGTTTACCGATGATCGTGTGATTCGTTATACGGGAGCAGGTGCCGCCACAAGTGATGCTAGTGATGCTTAGAGACGGAGAGAGGGCTAGCTTGGGGGCTCTTGATATAGGGAATTTACGATGTTATTTCATTATGTTGGATTTTAAGAACTTGTAAAAAGATTATTATTCAGTTATGTTGAAATTATGGCGCTTTGAAAAATAATTTGAATTTTTCCCGCGTTTGGGAATAATAAAAATTATGTCAATTTATTTTCCATATTTTATTTATTTATTTAATTAAGTAATTTTCAGTAGGGATGTTACAGCAGCTACAAAAGTGAGTTGAGTAAGGGATGACACTCATGGTGAATGTTGGAAGCCAAGTCAACAGTTCAATAAACCTTACCTTTACTCTTGCCTCCAACAACATCCTTCCAACACTAAATTTTTGTTGTTGCATTTAATTGTTGGGGCTCAGATGTCGATCGGGAACCCTTTGCATGGATGGTTCTCAAACGCTCATGATAGGCTTCCTCATAAATTATTCAAAGCTGAAATTGTTAGGATTTTATATTGAAGAAATGAGTAAAGTAACAAAATACAGGCGATAATAACTTACATAAGTCTCACGTGTACGACCATCTATCGAACCACCATTCTTGTTGGTGTGAGTGGCAATAAATAGTTCATCTGGGTCAACAGTTTGACCATATTTACATTCCTAAAAGAAGTTGTATAGTTAATAATAATATATCTTGAAAAAAATCAAATCAGTAACATGGTTTGAAGTGAACATAATTTATGAATTATACTTACTAGGCCAATGCTATAGCCAAGTGAGATTTGTGGCCAGTTGAGTGCAATGCTCCACCTTTTCAAAAAGTTTGATTCGCTTTGTTTTCGGATGATTTACCTTTGAACTCTTTAGAATCCTAGTACTTTAAAAGTTCAGCCATGCATCTTCCCTAATCCATGAAGGTTTTCTACCCTTTTTCCTTGTTTTGGTTAAGAAATCACATAGGCGTTTTCTGAGTTTAAACTCATACACCTTTCTAATTTGCCAATCATCATGAGGGGCCCAAGTTACTTTAGTCTATAAAGATAAAAAATAAATTGAAGTAATTTGATTATATTGAAGAATTATTAGAAAGTAATTCATTAAAATTAACAATTACAAACACCTTAAATTCATTCCACCATTTAAGTTAGGCTTGTTCAGTCACAACCTCGTAGTGATGGTAGACACCTCTAAATTTTGACTTGATAGCATGGCCGACAACCTCATTAGGATAATGTTAAACATAATAATATTTACAAATTCAAATAAACTATAAAATATAAAAAGCATTTTGAACATACCATTTACCCACAGGTCTTATGATGATCCTTCTAGTAGCATCACGATGCACCTCTTCAGTTGGGACATCATGGTGTGAAGTAACAAGGGTGGGCTGGATTGCATCATGTGTGGGCTCCACTAGGGGATCAACATGAGCCTGACTTGTAGGAGTAGGGGGAGCTACACTGAGGGAGAAGTGATGCGTCTTCATCCACCCCTTCTTCCTCGACTAAGGGAGGATAGGAGAAACATGCACATAAATAATATACATTATTCAATAGGATTACCAAAATCCCAATCATCTTCGTTGTTGTATTCATTTTCTTAATTATCTTCGCTTAATTGGTCTGAATTACCATTATCCTCAACTGTCACCAGTTCGATAAGATCTTCATCAATAGACTGAAGATTAGAAGAGTCTGCTAACCCTTTAATTTGTTCAACTGTTGTCAAAGTATGTTGTCCTCGTCAGTTTAAATATGGGCATATAATACAGACTCATACTAACTTTAATTCTTTCAATTCTTCTGTTTGGGATGGAATGGTCAATGGTACAATATTGTGGTGTGTCACCGAACCTTGGTGTAGAAGTGTGTGTACACATACAAGATTTTATAAGAAAATTTTTAGCTAGTTTTCATAATCTAGTCCCAACTCAAGACAAATTAAACAATTAGGTCCTTCATTAGTCCAAAAGTTTAATTTGTTTGTCCATACACATAATTTAGTCCCTATTAATATATACATACTAGTGATAGTATTTTCTCCTGTGAAAATAGGTACTGGAATTGATGATGTTTGATTGGTAGTGGCCATGGGTTGAGAAAATATTTTGGAAGTAGTATAGAATAGAGTTCTAGTTTTTTTTGAGGTAGTTGAAAAATGTATCTACGCCTAGTAAATGACCAAACGTAGCTCTGATACCACCAATAGTATTTTGAGGTTGTGAAAGGAATAATTGATGGGATATAGAAAATTGTGGAGATAGTAGAATGTGGAAAATAGATAAAAGTACTAAGAAGTAATCGTGGATAGGAATACACATCTCGCGAGTTTGACAAATTCTGCGAAGATGAAGGCATAGAGAAACAACTCGCAGTCGCATATACTCCACAACAAAATGGTGTGTTAGAAAGAAAAAATCGCATAGTCATGGAGATGGCAAGATCAATGCTAAAAGAGAAAGGTATGCCTAACACTTTTTGAGCTGAAGCAGTCTACACTGCAGTTTACTTTTTAAACAGATGTCCAACTAAGGCAGTCCAGGACAAGACTCCTATTGAAGCTTGGAGTGGAAGAAAACCATCACTCAAACACCTACGAGTATTTGGATCTATCTGCTACATACATGTTCCTGATCAAAGGAGGCACAAGCTTGAAGACAAGACTATACGAGGAATATTCTTAGGATATAGCACACAATCAAAAGGCTAACGAGTTTACAACCTACAAACAAAAAAGCTTGTCATTAGTCGAGATGTTGAAATTAATGAAAATGCTTCTTGGAATTGGGAAGAAGAAAAAGTCGTTAATAGCAACACTTTAATCCCAATGCAACAATATCAAAAAGAAATTCAAGAGGCAGAAGCTTCAGGCACGCCTTCTGATGAGTCATTATTTTCTTCCATTCCACTAGCCTTTGTGTACCCATTAGATAGTTGATTAGTGCTTAATTGTTCATCTTTAGAGTGTTTTTAATCTGTTGGACTTTATTGGACCACTGTTCCGAATTTGAACTAATTTCACATTATTTGGCCTAATTTTTGTTTTTAATTATTTTTAGGTATTTAGGTGAAGCAATTTTGGAGCTTGGACGTCAATATTCAGTTGAAGAGAGTCGCCACATCATTTCCACATCATTTCCACGTCATTTCCACGTCAGCAAAGTCAATGGGTCAATATTTGAGGCCTAGAATGGCATTTCCACGTCATTTTCACGTTTTATGAGCCTTGGACATCACATTGAAGTTGTATTAATGTTTTTGACCATTTGGGTAACATTTATATTGAAGTATTTTCATTTTTTGTTGCTGTTTTCATTGTTGCCCCTTTCTTTCCTTGCTCATTTTCGATTCCTGCACCAATTTAGGTTTTCTGCATTAATTTGCACTCATTTAGATGGTTGAATCAAAATTTATGTTTAAGCCTTATTCGGATTCGATGAGGAACTAAATTAGCATGTTGAATCTTTGCAAAGAATGGATTGAAACCTTGAGATTAGTGTTTTGTTCGGTGGAGTTATGTTAATCTCTCAATTCTGAATGTGCGTTGCGTTTAAATGAAGAAACCGTTATGTTTTTTGCTTAATTTGCAGAGTGGAATCATTATGTGTTCATGCTTAGTGAACTGTAGCAGATTCATGGTTGTGTGCTTTGCTTAATTGCACTTGAGTTCGAGTTCATTTGCGCTTAGTAATTAATTCGGGTCTCATTAGAGTTAATATAACAATTTTGAGTTGTAATCCGTGATTGGTGGATGTTCATTTGAAGCAAAGAATCAACACTGTTTTTACATTAATTTTACACGTCTGCATTGAAGTTTTCAATTGTGCGTTGCATCCATAAATCTGCCAAACCCCCCCTTGTGTTATTGTTATGTTCATCTGGAAATTTCGCTTTGAATGAAAATATTGTTCGTTGGGAGACGACTTGGTTCACTTTCATATACTGTATTTAATATGTTTTAATTTGGTGGGGTACGACCTCTATCAAATTTGGCGCCGTTGCCGGGGAACAATCGTTTCGTTCAAAGTAAAATTTTCAGTGTGTTTGTGTTCTGTGTTTTGGTGTGTGTAGTTCAAGTGTGGTTGAGTTAGTATATGTTCATTGTGATGTTGTGTTAAGTTCAGTGCCTGTTTCCATTCCTGTGTGTTTCTATGTAGTGTAGTGAATAGTGTCACGGCGCACATTAATAGTGTCATTTGTAGTAGTGAATAGTGTATGAATAGTGTCCGAATCTGGCATTTAACTTCTGGATTTTTGTTTTGGTAGCTACGGAGCTTGTTTTTACTTGAAATTTTTTTCCCCACTTCTAAGACGTTGAACTTGATAGGAAAAATAGCTAGAGCAGTTGGTATGGTCTGAGTTAAGAGATTCAAAAAAAAAATTGGACTGATTTTTAGTAAAACTTCAGAGGACCATAACTTTTGCTCTGGTTATCAGAATCACTATTATTTTATATGGATTTGGGGTAGAATTTGATTTCCCACCTTTTTGTAACCCGCTTCGCTGGTTTGCAAACTCAGATTCTCCAGAAAATGCCATTTTCTACATTTCAGCAATGTTTTTTGTGATTTTTCTTCATTTTTTTTACTTTTGAAAAATTGAAAAAAATACTTGTGCTTTGAGTTTTGATCTGATTTTTTTTGTGCTTCTGTTTGACCACTCAAAGGAATATCCTACCAATTTTCAAGTCATTTGAAGGTCGTTTGAGTATACTTGTAGTTATACCCTTTGTTATGCCAATATCACTACAATTAGTGCTTTTTGGTGCATGACTAGGGGAAACCCAAGTGAATTACAACCATTTGACCCTGAAATTGATAGGACATTCCACAGAGGAAGTAGGCATCCTAGGAATCCATCTTTGCATGCTGAATATTCAGTGACATTTCCTGATTCTTCTGATTCTCATCACATTCCTGACACTCCTCATTCTTTGCATTCTGAGCATACTGTATATTCTGAGCATTTTCATACTGATAACATGGCTCAACCTCCTCCACCTCATGAGAGAACCATGAGTGAGCTCACTGCACCAGAGTTCACTTATGATAGTTTATGCATACAATACCCTGAGGAGGAGGTTCCATATGTGCTGAAAACTGGTTTAATACACTTGTTGCCAAAGTTTCATGGTCTTGCAGGTGAGGACCCGTGCAAACACTTGAAGCAGTTTCATGTCGTCTGTTCCACCATGAAGCCTGCAGATGTACAAGAGGACCATGTATACTTGAAGGCTTTCCCTCATTCTTTGGAGGGTAATGCGAAAGACTGGCTGTACTACCTAGCACCTAGGTCCATCACAAGCTGGGATGACCTGAAGAGATTGTTCCTTGCCAAGTTCTTTCCTGCTTCAAGGACAACAGCCATAAGGAAGGAGATTTCTGGCATCAAGCAGCAATCTGGGGAGACCCTTTATGAGTACTGGGAGAGGTTCAAGAATCTCTGTTCAAGCTGTCCACACCATCAGATTTCTGAACATCTCCTCCTGCAGTATTTTTATGAAGGCTTGCACCACATGGATCGAAATATGATTGATGCCGCAAGTGGTGGTGCCCTTGGTAACATAACCTCAGCTGCAGCCAGGCAACTGATAGAAAACATGGCTTCAAATTCTCAACAATTTGGCACAAGGAGTGATGCCATAGTTGTTAGAGGTGTTCATGATGTAGGAGCAGCCGAGTACACAAAGAAGTTGGAAAGTAAGATTGATGCTCTTACCACACTGGTCAATCAACTTGCTTCCAATCAGAGAGCTCCAGCTGCAAGAGTTTGTGGCCTTTGTACATCTGTTGATCATTTTACAGACTCTTGCCCAGCATTGCAACAACAGGCTTCTTCTTCTACACCAGTGGATACCCCTCAGGCCTATGCAGCAAATATTTTCAACAACAATAGGCCCCAACAGCAACAACAAAACCACCATGATTTGTCAACCAACAGATATAATCCAGGATGGAGGAATCACCCTAATTTGAGATGGGGAAACCAGGGTAACCAGCAGCCCCAACAATTTCAAAATGTGCAACCACCTCCACAACAAAGAGTTGCACCTGCACCACAAGCTGCTCCTGTTCCACCTGTACCCACACCAGCTCCTGCTGCAGCACCTGCACCTTCTTCTTCTACTTCATTGGAGGAGTTAGTCAGGATGATGACCCTTCAAAATATGCAATTTCAGCAGGAGACTAGGGCCTCAATCCAGAGTTTGACAAATCAAATGGGGCAGATGGCCACTCAGCTAAACCAGGCACAGGCTCAGAATTCTGACAAGCTTCCATCACAGACGGTGGAAAATCCTAGGAATGTGAGTGCCATTACTTTGAGATCTGGGAAGAACATTGAAGTTCCCACTTCCGAGCCTACACCTCCAAAGGAAGCCGACCCTGCCACACTTCAGAGAAAGCGTGATGCTCATGCAGCTGGTCCTTCCACATCTGGTGCGACTTCTACACCTTCCACCTTTACTGCTGCACCTTCCATACCTCTTCCTTTCCCTCCAAGAGCCATTCCAAGCAAAAAGATGGAAGAGGTTGACAGGGAGATCTTGGAAACTTTTAGGAAGGTGGAGGTGAACATACCTCTGTTGGATGCCATTAAACAGATTCCCAGATATGCAAAGTTCTTGAAGGAGCTATGCACGCACAAGAGGAGGCTAAAGGGAAACGAAAAGATCAGCATGGGCAGAAACGTGTCAGCATTGATAGGTAAATCTGTTCCTCAGATTCCTGAGAAGTGCAAGGACCTAGGTACATTTTGTGTACCTTGCATCATAGGTAACAATAAATTTGAAAATGCAATGCTTGATCTTGGTGCTTCAATAAATGTAATGCCTCTGTCTATTTTTAAATCTCTTTCTCTTGGACCCCTGCAA
>Ga0214542_1012899_pt1 | contig 10431 bp, 4 predicted proteins | sample CNSS1metaG_FD_160096 | JGI IMG/M metagenome (GOLD analysis project Ga0214542, IMG submission 160096) | Root nodule microbial communities from cowpea collected in UCLA plant growth center, Los Angeles, California, USA - CNSS1 | ecosystem: Host-associated > Plants > Roots > Nodule | place: USA...
TTTCAAATACCAATTATATTGCTGCACTCAAATTTTACGTTTTTGTGAATTCCTTACAACCTTTGTGGGTTTTGGTTGATCAGGTATGCAGTTGTGACAGGAGCAAACAAAGGGATTGGATTAGAGACAGTGAGGCAGTTAGCTTCAGAAGGAATAAAGGTGGTGCTCACTGCAAGGAATGAAGAGAGGGGTCTTCAAGCATTGCAAAAACTTAAAGCCTCAGGTCTCTCTCATCTTGTGCTGTTTCATCAGTTAGATGTGGCTGATGCTGCAAGTGTAGCTTCTCTTGCACATTTTATCAAATCCAAGTTTGGTAAACTTGATATTCTGGTAAAGTCAGACTTTGATTCTTCTCTCTTTCTTTTGTTCTAAGTTAAAGTTTGTCACAGAAATCCTCCATGCTTAAGCTTCAGTTAAAAGTGAAAGCTTGTTGGTTTGGTGTGCTCATCCTGCTAGCTACTTGTATTTTTGTTAATATTTGGTATTAAGTAAGCTTCAGTTGCCATTCAATCAATTTGACAGATTCCTTTTACTTCTTAGGATAAATTTTTTTTTAATGGTTTGAAGGGAATCAGCTTTTTACATCTAGTAAATTTTTTGTGTTAGCATGTTTCAGTATGAAATGTTGTTCCATGCAGGTTAACAATGCAGGAATTAGCGGAATTGTAATCGAAGACAGTGATTTAATCACTACAATACTCGTGAATCGTGGGGTAAGAAAATTCTCATCTCATGAACTTGTATTGTTGTTAAGCCCAACACAGAGTCAAGGAATTATGCGGTAGTTAAGGTTTTTGGAATTGGCTCTTCTTTTGTCATGTTAATGAGTGGGTTATTTTGCGAGTTATTATTCAATAGATCTTTTGGATGTACGAAGTAGTCGAGTATTCTGTGTTGTTAGAAGATTTGTAAACTGAAATGTCATTGTTTTCAGGTGAGATCAGATGAAGAAGGAACAAAGGCAATGACTCAAACATATGAGTTAGCAGAAGAATGCTTGCAAATAAATTACTATGGCACTAAAATAACTGTTGAATCACTCATGCCCCTCCTCCAATTATCTGATTCACCAACAATTGTGAATGTATCATCAAGTCTGGGCCAGCTAGAGGTAGACAACAACTTCTTGTGCCAATAAATTCTTTTCCTATTTTTTTCTGGATAAACTCCAATTGATTGTGCCGATAACTTCATCTCTTCTGAATAATTAATGAATAATCAATCCGTATGTCATGCAATGTAACATTAAGTTTATTCAAAACTTTCCTGTAACATATATTAGTTCATTATTCCATCTCTGTTCCTTTAATTTTCTTAAGGTCTTGTTGCTTAATCATGTCAAATTCAGAGCTTTCCTAAGGAATCATGGGCAAGAGAAGTGTTCATTGATGCTGATAACCTGACGGAAGAGAAAATGGATGAAATAGTGAAGAAGTTTCTGAGTGATTTCAAAGAAGGTTCATTAGAGAGTAAAGGGTGGCCAAGGTATCTAGGTGCTTATATTGTGTCAAAAGCTGCTATGAATGGGTACACAAGAATCCTTGCAAAGAAAAACCCATCATTCTGCATAAACAGTGTCTGTCCTGGTTATGTGAAGACAGATATAACATCAAACACTGGTTATCTAACAGTGGAAGAAGGTGCTGCTAGTCCTGTCAGGCTTGCACTGCTTCCCAATGGCTCTCCATCTGGTTTCTTCTATTACAGAGCTGATGTGGCTTCCTTTTGATTTCCAGTGATGCCCGTTTTCTGGTTTGAGGACAAAACCAGTGCTTTTGCTTCTCAATTGTCGAACCTGTTTTAAGCACATTATATGATGTTGTATTAAACTTGTGTTGCTTGTATCTTAACAAAGTCTAAACTGTGTTACTATATATGTAATAAAAAGGCTATGATCATTTTTAGTCTTTCAATTTCTTTCTTTTTTTTCGCTTTGGTCCTTTATTATTTTTAAATTTAATTTAGACCTTCAATTTTTCAAGAGGTTCAATTTAATTTTTTATTAATTTTTATTCAATTTAGTCTTTATTAATTTTCATTCATTTTAGTTTTCTTTTGATTCAATTTAATATTTTTTTTTTTCAACGATCAAATTTTGATCTTTCTAATTTGAAACAAACTTCATAATCAAACTTAATTATAACTAAAGTGTAAATGTAAAAATAATTTTTTAGAATTTATACATTAAATCATTTCATCTAAATGTAAATCATTCAACTATGCTCCAAGATTTTTAAAATTTTTTAAAGTATGTTTACAACTTTTTAGATTAATTTTTTGTTTTTTTATAAAATATAATATTTAATATTAATTAATAATAAAATAAAAAATTACATATAATAAAAAATAATAAAATTTATTGAGATATCTTTTGTTCTTTTTTATTTTAAATTTTTCACGTATTGTATTCATTCATTACTCTTTGCATCTCTTCTTTTGTTTTTTGTTTTAAAAAATAAATAGAAAGTTAGATATAAATTCATTCTCTTGCTTTCGATTCTCAATCGTTCTTCTCCAAAGATAAAGAATGAAACTTTTTTCCTTACACTTTATAGGAAAATATTAGTTTGATATTTACATTTTTTTTTTCATCTTATAAGTTTTTTGTATATTTATTTTTTTATGAATATAAAAAGAAAAATTATGTATTATATATTTTTCCATAACCATTTTTTAAATGTAACTTGTGTAACACCCCATTTAAATAATAACTTTAATTTAAATGAAATGTCACACAGATAGAAATTTAGAGACAAGTCTTGGAGTATAAACGTTACTCCTTACAATATCCAAAAATGCTAGGAGAAACTGAGGCACACCATAATGCCAGATACAACCAAGAATCCAAGGATTTAACGAAATTTAATAGAATACTAAAGAGCAAAGCGTACATGGGCCATAGCCCTAAAGAAAAGCCCAAAAACAGAAGTTAATCCCAAGGCTAAGCAGCGGAACCATCACCTCCATGTTGACCACGTGTGTTTCTCGCATCTGCTCACATCAACAAGTTGATGATCATCGCAAAAGAGAGTACCACACAGCAGAACACACAACAATAATAGAAAGATAAGCTAGAGCCAAAAAAATGGTTTTATCATGCAATCAAATATACTTTCACAATCAATTATACATACATCACCCAAGCATGTTATGACCTTTCAAAACAATACACTAAGACTCGACTCGACTCGACTCATTCGGATACATATAACTTGGTCGGATTCAGCGGATGCTTGCACTTGTGGTGGATACCTCTGCTCACCCCCGAGCTATGTGTTACAAGTGTTACAATGAATCAATTCCCTCACACACAAGGTTAGCCCTTAATGAATTTCAGGCCTCCTGCTACTCCCACCACATGAGTCAGTCCGCTCTAAGTGAGACTAACTGGCTCCTTAGAGTGTCAGGATGCAATCCTTACCTTGAATCCTTACCAAGTTATATAGATGGGGCACCACCATGGACACCCACTAACAAGGGCCATGAAATTACGTCCCGACCACTGAAGCACGACCCTGAAGTCCCACCTAGAGGCTTCAAGGAATTACGTACTGACCACATGTCAAACATATACAAACAACCAAGTAACAAATACACATATCATGCATAGGAATCTCATACCAACATTCATAACCAACCCTCATTTATCATATGTTGAATCAATACCAACTCGTTATTCCCAACCATGAGTAAAGTGTTTCTCCTCATACCAAAACCATGCCACTGGATTACCAACCATCATGTCCATTGTTGCTCATGTCAACTTCGTGACCACATATACATATATTCAACCTCTCAAGTATAATTCATATAAAGCTTATGCCAAACTCATAATTCACACATATAACCCTCTCCCAATCATGCATACTCATTATCATTAAGCCATCATACAATAACTCATACAAGCACAAGCTAAACATCTAAACACAGAGGGGAACCATCTCAGGACGCATTCTCGCCCAGCTCTTCGCTTAGGCTAGAGGGTCTCGCTCAAGCGAGAAGGACTCTCGCTCAGGCGAGCTCCCTCCGCCTAGGCGAGAGATCGACATACACACAACAGCGACCTCTGCGCATTCTCGCTTAGGCGAGACTCCCCTCGCCTGAGCGAGACACTTGCTCGCTCAAAACTGAGTTGGTCGCCTTAGCGACCCCTCGCGTAAAAAGTCTGGGCGAGCCTCTGCTCATCTCGCCTGGGTGAGACAGGCTCGCTTGGGCGAGATTATCAGATCTCGCCACTGTTTTCCTGCGACAACCATTCATACCAAGCCAAAAATCACATACAAAAGCATTCCACGCATCCAGAACATCATATCAACCATAGAATCATAGCACAACAGCAAGAACAGCAAAAAAGACGAATACAAGCTTAGGTTCTAGCTTCCCTTACCTGGAAAGAGCTACTAAGGGAGATTTTGGACACGAACAGAGGTGCACCACATTTACTAAGGCAGTTAGTGAGCTAAAAGCGAAGACAGTGGAGCAAGGACAAATTACTACAGTTATCCCTAGTGGAAAAACACAAGTTCAACTGGCAAACGAAGTGTATGTATAGGAACAACTTACACGGAGTGAAACGTGCTTGAGCTTGCTTGACCAAGAGCTCGGACTAAACCCTAACAGAGCTTCCCGTTGCGGAAAGGGGAGAGCTTGACAACTGTGTTTTTTGTAAAGTGAGAGGAATGGATGGATTAGGGCAGACTTAGGGTTTGTTTTCCCTTTGGGCCAGCCCTTAAGCCCAAAAGTTTGGGGTAACCTTTAAAATAGAAGGCAGAAAATAAAGTGGGGCTTACAACTTGATTATCGTATTTTTTTAGTAATTACGTCTCTCAATTTTTTGATTAGATTTTGATAAACTATTTTTTAGTCTTAATTTTTCTAAATGGTTATATTGATGAAAAACAAAATAATAGATTCATTTTTTTTAAAAGTGATAAAAGAGAAGATACCTTGAAAATGAAAACAATACAAATTTACTTATTTATCTATTTTCAAGCATGATACTAGGAATTCAATTGTTGAATTAGAAAACTATTTCTTAAGATTCAAAGAATTATAAGTAAGAGGTTTCATATTAATTCTTCTAAATTCTAGACGGAATGTTTTATATTAATCATTTGGAACTTATTACAAAACAATGTTCTCAAATATGAGAATATTCAGAGGAAGAAATGAAATTAAAAAAAAAAAACTTATTTAAAATGAGTTTCATATTAAATATAATTTCAAACCTATAATGTTTTTAAAAAAAAATCATTTAAGGATTTTAATACTAAATTATATATACTTTTATTATATTAATAATAATAATAATTAAATACACAAAATTTGAGTATATTATTTTGTCTGTTTCAATTTTTTTTTATAAAAATCCACGATACCTTTCAGAAGTAAAAGCTGAAAAGTTTGTTTGATTTTGTGGTATATAAGAAAAGAAGGCACAAGAGAAGAGAAGATGTTGAAAGGAAAAATAAGAGAAAAAGGGTGAAGAAAAGGTTCTAAGATGGAAGAAAGGTAGGGTTCTTCTCTTCTTATATCCATTCTTCCTCTTTATCTGTTAAACTTCTGTGTTATATTATATCTATGGCTGAATCTTTTTTTGTTTTTTAGTTTGATACTAAAGTTTTAGAATTACTCGCTTATTATTATGCTCCTTATAGTTCTTCTCATGGTGGTTTCAAGATAAGATAACTTTGTAGAATGGTTATGTGAGGACCATTATTTTCTCCATTTTTGTAAGATATTTGTTTCTTTTTTTGTGAGAGATAAATTTTAAGCAACAAATTGTTTTGTTTCATGATTTGTACGTCTCCCCTCTTTGCCTTTCATACATAATCTCTCTTTTTTTTCTTTGCATTTTTTCAATATTGTTGGAAATGTAATTGAAAGGTATGGAGATTGATGTATATGGAATATTAAGTTCAAATTTTTATATATTTAATTTAATTTTTTATATAAGGGTTTTCTTTTTTCAATTGTTATCTATACTTATATGATGAGATTCATCTTTTAGTATCTACATTTTTTCTTAATTTATTCTTTATATTATTTTTTTTAAATTTAAAACATTTTATTTAATTTTTTAATTTTAAAATTAAATAAATAAAAATTATCTATAAAATAGATAAAATTATCTATAATTAAATTATAAAAATTATATGTATTTATTTTTTATTATTATAAAGTAAACGATTTTCAATATAGTACCTTTATAATGGTAATTCAAAATCTTTATTTTACATTATTTGAAAATATATTTTTAATCTAAATTACATAAGTTATAATAATATTTTAATTTGGAGAATAATATTTTTGAACTACATAATTTAAAATATTCTGTGTAATCTATAATTATATTTTTGATTACTTAATGAAAATTCTATTGAATTATATTTCCAACCGCATGATATGTAAATATAATTTTGAATTATCTGTTACATAATATAGATCGGATCCAAATTACTTAATATACAAAATAAAATTAAAATATGGATTAATTATATTTTTAATTCTTGAATTCTGATATAAAATTTGAAAAATAATGTTATCTAAACTTTTGAGATATTTTAATTTTTAAATTTTAAAAATTAATTAATATAATCCTTTCAATGCAATTATATTAAATTTGTTTACATATTAAATGTGTTTTATAGGTGATGTTGAAACGAAAACTATATCATTTAATTTTAAAGTTTAAGAGAAAATATATCAAAATAACAATTTTAAAGTGTCTTTTGCAAGGTCTATTTTATTTTTGTCTTAAATGTTTAAGGGTCTAACCTATTCTATTGAGCCTAAAACTAGTCTATAGGGTGCCCAAAACCACTTATCAGCCCTTGTCCAAAGGCAAGGGACCTCTCATTCCGATCCTAGTTCACTTTTGGTGTCTCATTTTTCTAGAAACAGAATAGCTCTCTCCTCCCTCTTAGAACTGCTACGTGAACTCTGCTAGGGCACAATCGGAGCACCCACTGCTTCACTCAAACGTCTTCTCCAGGTAAGTTGAGCTTGAACTTTACCCCTTTCTTTCCATTCTAGTGTTTGGGTTCTACCTCGAATTGACGTTGAAACCTTATGCTAGCCCCTGTGTGTTTGTTTTTCTAGTTTTCCTGCACTGGCTTACGTTTTTAGCTCCAGGTAAGGGAAGTTAGGGTTTTCATGTTTTTGGATTATATTTCTTTCATTTGTCTCTGTTTTATGTTTAAAATGATTGGATGATGTTTGTGCCTTTGTGAGAATGAATTGTTGGTGTTTGAGTTGAACTTTTCTGGTTTTGCACGCGTGAGAGCAGAGCGGGGTGGTCACTCAAAACGAAAAGTTTTCGCTTAAGCGAGGAGCTCTGGCCTGAGCTAGGACAGTAGTAACTCACCCCTCTCTATTTCGAGGGATCACCTAAGCGAAGGCCACTCGCCTGAGCGAGAGTACTCTCGCTTGAGCAAGACTCGACGTGCCCTCTGTTTGTAGTCTCGCCTAGGCGAGAGTTGGTAGCTTGAGCGAGGGGTTCCTCTCGCTTAAGTGAGAGCTCCTTGGCCTGAACAATATTGACAAAGTTGATTGGATATGTGTATGTTTCACATGATTGGATGATTTGTTGCTTTAAACAATTCAAGTATGATACCTTGTATGTTCTATATGATATGTTGGGATTTGAATTGATGAGATTGGTATGAATAAATTCATGAATCATGATTGGGTGGTTGGTTAGATATTGGCATGAGATTGTTATGCATCATAAATCTATGTTTGGTAGGTGAGACATGGTTATGGTATGAGATTGACGTAATTCCATGAAACTTTTAGTGAGATTTCATGGTGGTGTTGGATGTGATGGACGTAATTCCATGAACCTCTTGGTGAGATCTCATGGTGGCGCCATATGTGATGGACGTAATTTCATGAACCTCCTGGTAATGTTTTATGGTAGTGTTGTAGTGTATATAATTAGGTAAGGATTCAAGTAAGGATTGTGTTCTAAAACTCTAAAAAGTCAGTTAGTCTCACGTAGAGCGGATTGACTCAAGTTGTGAGAGTAGTAGGAGGCCCTAGTCTTTTGCAGGATAATGGCCTTATATGTTTGAAGGCTAACCTTGTGCGTGGTAGGGTGAAACCCATTGGCAATGGCTCTGCAGAGCAGTAGAGGCCACCATAAGTGCAAGCATCAGTTGAATCCGATCAATTATATGTATCCAGATAAATTAGTTTTAGAGTCTTGCTTGTTTGTTATCACATGATTGTTTGCCTATCTTATTGCATGTTTATGATCTGTTTTAAGTTTCTGCGTACCATAACATGTTTAAATGATTTATACTCTAGCTTACCCTTTATGTTTGCTTGTGTGTTTTGGGTGTGGTTTTCCTTTTTGCAATGATCATCAATTTATTCTTTCAAGTACTCTCTCTAGGCACACGGTTGCCTATGTATTTTGGTCAACTGTCAAACTATTACTTTATGTTCTGTTAATGACATCGTGGTGTGCCTTAGTTTTCTTTTCGAATATATTTTGAATAACTGTAATGTAATGGGTGATACTTATACTCCATAACTTTGCTATTTAAATTATATTAGATGTGATGTTTCATTTATAGGATTTATTTTCTATTCAATAGTACGTTACATCTTTGGATAAACTAGTTTATAACATATATATATATATATATATATATATATATATATATATATAATACATAATCAGAAATAGTTTTTTATTTAAATAATATAAATGAGTATTTTAATAAATAGATTATATCTATTACGACGTGAGAAAAGTAAATACGAAGTGAAGAGTGAAAATACCTAAAATAAAAGTCAATCAGAATTTTGTGGAACAAATACCCTTCACTTTAGGAACAAGTTTCTATGTTTTTTTAAACACAATTTTCTTTTTACGACAGTTTTCATATAATTTTTTTAGATTTTATAATTTAAAAGTTATTTTAAAAAAATAAAAATTAACAGTCAAATTGCATAACTTTTTTCTATAAATTAGATTGTATAATTCTGAAATTAAAATTGAGTTTTGAATTATATAATTTAAAAGTTAACTTTCAAAATTATACAATTCAAAAATTATTTTTTTCTTTATACTTTTCAATTCTTGAAAGTTTTGAGTAAGAAAGAAATTTTCTTTAAATAAGAGTGGAGAGGAAAATTTATGGAGGTACAGGCGGCTATCCTCTTTCATTTGTTAAATGGAACAATGTGATACTCAAAACCGGTTTTTACAACATTTTCATCTCATTCACTTTCTGCAGTTTCCTTCTGTATCTCCACAATTTTTTTCCTGCACCCTTTAACTTTAACTTTTCTTAATTAATTATTTTTGGATTATGTAATCAGTAAGTTATTTTTTAACTTTTAGATTCTATAATTTGAATTTTTTTTAACCGTTAAATTATATAATCTGCAAAATTTTCAGATTACATAATTAAAAAACTTCTACATTATAGAATACTTTTTAATTTTCAAATTATATATTGAAAAAAATGTGTTTTTTATTTATTTATTTTTATATGAGGTGTCGCAAGAAACTGCTTCACTTTCACACACCACAATACAAACCACAAATCAGTAATAAATTTGACACCAAAAAACCATGGTGACGTATGCCACAGGGAACCCCATGCCATGAGAATTAAAAAAAATTATTTTGGAGCACACGGGATTCATAATTCAAAATGTATTTTCTGTTAATTCCACAATTGAAATGTGTTGGTGTATGGCCGGGTACATCCCGGCCCAATAAAACAGAAATGGCCGAGATCACCCCGGCCCAAGTACGAGGCACATTCGTTGTGGCCCAGTCACTGGGGTAACTGCTTTTCACCTTTTCTCCAACACAACACAGAGGGCCCAATAAGTGTGATGGCCGAATATATCTCGGCCCCTTTTGGCCGAGTGCATCCCGGCCCAAGGGAGTGGCAGATGGAACTTACGATTATGGCGCAGAGGTACAGAGGAGCAGCGTGCAATCTCAGTCAAAAAGGAAGGAGTTGATATTTGAGAAGTACAGACGGCCAAACCCCAAAAAAGGAAGTAGTTGATATTTGCGAAGTACAGACGGTCAAACCCCAAAAAGGAAGGAGTTGATATTTGAGAAGTACAGACGGCCAAACCCCAAAAAAGGAAGGAGTTGATATTTGCGAAGTACAGACGGTCAAACCCCAAAAAGGAAGGAGTTGATATTTGAGAAGTACAGACGGCCAAACCCCAAAAAGGAAGGAGTTGATATTTGAGAAGTACAGACGGCCAAACCCCAAAAAAAGGAAGGAGTTGATATTTGCGAAGTACAGACGGCCAAACCCCAAAAAAGAAGGAGTTGATATTTGAGAAGTACAGACGACAAAACCCCAAAAAAGGAAGGAGTTGATATTTGAGAAGTACAGACGGCCAAACCCCAAAAAAGGAAGGAGTTGATATTTGAGAAGTACTGACGGA
>Ga0214542_1012903_pt1 | contig 10425 bp, 4 predicted proteins | sample CNSS1metaG_FD_160096 | JGI IMG/M metagenome (GOLD analysis project Ga0214542, IMG submission 160096) | Root nodule microbial communities from cowpea collected in UCLA plant growth center, Los Angeles, California, USA - CNSS1 | ecosystem: Host-associated > Plants > Roots > Nodule | place: USA...
GGTCCTCCTGCCAACAGAGGCATATGAGCAAGCCAATATGCCTCGGTTTCGAATTAACCGAGGCAATATCGTTTCTTAGGGTTAAAAAAACCCAAATGTTTTCACACTGTAGCACCACACATTCTGCACTTCTTCTTCTTCTCTGAGCGCCGCACACCTGGTCCACTCTTCCACTACGTGTCAGCCCTTTGTGCTGCCTGCACCGTCGCTGCACCGTCAAGGAGGTTTCCGGCACCACCGCATCTTCTTCTTCTTCGACCAACCATCATCGCTGTTTCGGGGCGTTCGTTCCGCTTGCATCGCTGTTTCGTTCAATCCGCCTGCACCGCCGATGCACCGCACCGTCGAGGAGGTTGTTCCGATGCCGCTACCGCTAGCATTGCCTTTGTTTAATCCCGTTCCTTTGTATATTTATTTTTACGTTTTGGGTTGTTTTTGGATTCTCCTTGATTTAATTTTCTGCATTGTTTGTGTGCTCTTGTATTTTCAATCTTGAATTTAAGATTATTAAGATATATGGTAGAAATTGGATTTGTAATTTGACGGAGATTGAGTTTGTAAATAATTTTTTGCTTGTGTACTGTTTGTACGAATTATGCAGGTGTGGGTTCTGTGAGAAATGAGTGTGTGTGTGTGTGTGTTGGGTTTTAGTGAGGTGTGAGTGTTGGGTTGTGGGTGCAGTGAGATGAGAGTGTGAGTGGTGCATTAAAGTGAGTGAAGTGAGGGTTTTGTGTGGGTTAGTGGGGTGTATGGTGCGGGTTCTGTGAGAGAGTGTGTGATTGTGAGAGAAGAGGAGTGTGTGATGGGTGGGTCATGTGAATGAGAAAAAGAGAGTGGTGCAGTGAGGCCCTGGAAGAGAGAAGAGAAATAGTGTAGAAGTCAATAGTGTGTGTTTTATGAGTGAGGTGAGAGAGTGTTACGTAACAGAAAAAATGTGTCGGGTATGGGTCCCATGTGTGTGAGAGAAAAGAAAGTGAGTGAGGTGTGGGTTTTATAATGATTTTTTTTTAATAATTAATATGCCTCGGTTGAATTATAACTGAGGCAGTAACGATTTAAATATGCCTTGGGTTAATAACCAAGGCATAAAGTAGTGTCTTTTTACCTCGGCAGTATATACCTCGGGTACCCACCCGAAACCAAAAGTTAAAATTAACCGCTGTCGTTTTGCTTTCCTGCACTGGTGATTCCAGCATAAAACCATCTTCAAAATCCCCAAATCCCTGCAACGTAATATATGCGAGGAAACGACAATATAAGACATGCATGTAAGACAAATTAACAAATAATGCATCAATAATATTTCAAACATCAATACAAACAAAATACAAGTAGCGATTACAAAATAAAAGCTCACAAAAAAGCTATATAACTATAATAACGCAAAATCAACTGCAAAAGTAAAATACTACTTACATCACCTGGATACAACAAGCAGATGGAGTTTTAGAACAAATTTTTGAAGCTGTATTTACCCGGAAAAGACATCTTCTCCCACACCCACACAGCGAACCAGAGAAGCCAAGAACTGTCACTGAACTCAGAATGAAAGCAAACGAAAAGTCTAATGTTGTTCCTTCAAAAAACTGAATAAAATATACGGTTCCGGAAACATCTGATATAATTAATCACCTCCTTAAATTAGCATTATATTATTTAAAACGAAAACAAAAAACTTTTATTTATTTTTAATACTGATTAATGCAAAATTATGATATGAAGTTAAAATTTATCATCCATAATTATATTAGGTTCCTTAATATAATTTTAAAAAATAGGCAAAATGCAAAATATATGATAAGTCGAAATACACGAATTAGTAATATTTACTTTCATTATACTTTACTAATTATTATTATTTATTTTTATTAATTAAAGATTACTACTTATTCGTTTTATAACAGAATTATTATTTTTTATGTCTAAATATTACTGATCTAAAATAACACATTTAAAAAAATTACAATTTTTCATACTATTTATCATTTAATGTTGTCTGCTATCTTAGAATCCAAATATATATAGGAATTAAAATATCTAAATCCCTATATAACCAAATTTAAATTACATATTTTAAAACATAACTACGAAACTTAAATTCACTTTGACGTATATAGTTCATATATATTACTTTTGTCAACTATAATATTCTGTAACAATATTTATGGAAAAAAAATACCCATCTACTTAAAAAATTAACATTTTATTCTATCAAAAATACAACATTAAAAGAAAAAAAACCACAAAACACTACCCGTGCGTACGCACGGGTATAGCACTAGTTGAAAATACAAAAGAAAAACGTTCAACATAAAAGGAAGAAAAGAAAAATCATCTCAGAGCAACTGAGTTATACAATCAAACCAAAAACTCAGACACACAAACGAAAAAAAGAAAATGATATCAGAGCAAGTGGGGTACTGGATCAAACCAAAAACTCAGACACAAAACGAAAAAAAGAAATGCCATACCTAAACTGGAGAAAAGAAGAAGCAAGAACCATATAAAAAACGAAACCACTAAACACCACCCTTAAAAAATGATTTCAAACGTAGCTCAAACAATTAATGCACGCAACATCAATCAACTCATGGACAATATCCCTCCTTCCAACACTTAACAGGCGGGAAATATGAAATTACTTTTAACCCCGATCAATAAAGTCAGATTGAGTCTGGAGAAGAGGGTTACATGAGTAAAATACTCAGCATTGTGTTGCAAATCACGAGTAATCACATGGTAAAAGGTTAATTTACGAAAAAAGATGTTAAAAGGACACGTATCAACGAATTAAGTTAGGGTATTTGAGTAATATCCATAAATGAAGTTACGAAAAAACCTGTAAAAAGAACACGTGTTAATGTATTAAGTTAAGGTATTTGAGTAATATCCAGAGGTATTTGTTTTCTTATAGTTATAGTTTAGAAATGTCTAGTATTTAAAAAACTCCTTACATGATACAGACACTTGATTATGATAGGAGTGTAATATTACTGTATAACTAGCTACCTGCTAAATATGCCATTTAGCTCTCTTACTTACTAACTTAAACAAAGATACTTAGTCTAATTTGGAAGTCATTACGTCTCATCTTTATCACTTAATTAATTATTACTATTTGTTTAGATTCTGAACTTGATCTTAGTGAATGAAAAGTTAATTAATACATGATAAATAAATATGTTTGATATAAGGCGAATCGAGGCCTAAAACAAATTTATAAAATTTAATAGAATTATATTAATAATAAATAAAAAATTGAGACTTCTTTTCTTAACATAATTTTATAATTAATTTAATAAAAATATATTAATATAAAAAAATGAGACTTTTTTTTAAACATAATTTTATAATTAATTTAATAGATAAATAATAATAGTAAAAAGTAATTGAGACCTAAAATAAGTGTTTTCCTTACTATATTTTTAAACTTCAATCAATGCTAATTTGATATAAGATAATTTGTGTTGAGATATAACCCATTATATTTAAGAGTGTAACAATATTCAATTATCACTTACAATTAAAAAAAATATTAATTGATGTTACCTACAGTAAAAAAATACTTTTATTCTATTTCAATAATGAAATAAATACAAAGTAGCTATTTTCCTTTGACAATCACTAATAATAAATAGAACTTTAATTCATATAATATGTGGATAATATTCTAAACATATTCTATTTCCTTGTACACAAAAATGGAAGTATATCACAAGTCTGTTATATTATTATTATTATGATTATTATAGATAATTTATTATTATTTCTTTTAATTTTATCTTCAATATCTTAGTAAGATAAATGAATAATTATTTATTGCTTGTTTCTTTTATCCTTCTGTTAATTTATTAGTCATTTTTTTTATTTTAAATCTTAAAATATTTTGTACAATGAAGATTTGTGTAATTAAAGAAGAACTATTTAAATAAACGAAATTAAGTATACAAAAATAACTTTTTTAAATTATCTAATAAATTAAGAATTTAGACAATTTAATTTCAGAAAATTAATAATTAGTTTTTTTTAAATGCAATACATATAAAAAATTACACAAAAGAAAATATGTGTACTTCAAATTATAATAAATCAAAATATGTAGGATATTTAAATAAACTTAATAAACATAGAATGAGTGAAACAATTGAAAAATAATAAAATGAAAAAAAAAATTCCTCCTTCTAACTTCCGTTAATTTGTCGGCCCAGATCATAAAGTTATTAAAAGAAAATATAATTCTATTATTGTTGAATTTATTTCACAAAAGTGGCTTTAAATTAAAGTCCGGTGACCCTTTTTTCTTTGTTTATTATAATGAAAGAACGTAAGGATCTGCGCCATAAACTAATGAGTATGAACTCACTTTGTTAGGGTTTTTGTTAGATTATCTTTCGTATCAAAGAATGTGATGCTCGAGAAAACCTATATATGCCTTTTATTCTGGAATAAAAGAATATATATATTTCTTTAACATGACAAAGTATTTTATTTGTCTGAAAATACACCAATATTTTACTGTTTAAGGTTTTTGATGTAGCCTTTTAATCAAAATTATTATTTAAGTAGCCTTTCGATCAAAATCTGTTGTCGATAGAACTGTTTAAGGATAATTCACACTACAACAATTTATAGTTTAGATCACACTAAAATAGATAACGGCTAAATAAATGTAGCCTAAACATATAATAAACAACATTTTTATAAATGATGTATAAATATCATGAAAGTTCATGATTATATAATTGTTGCTTTAAACTATGTGGGCAAAACTAGTAAAAATGTGGTCTAAAAACATAGGTAAGGTATAAAATCAACATGTAAAATTGTTGTCTATTGTGAGAATTTTAAGCAACGGTTTTAAAAATATTGTTATACTAAAAACTGTTGTCTATTATCTATAGCTACACTCACCTATACCACGCCTAAAAAATCGTGGTCTAATCTTTAAACCACGTTTTTTATAATTTATATCATAATTTTATGCCGTTGTCTAAAGTGATTTATGTTGTAGTGTCATATTGATAAGCAGTGAAGTAAATTTTTGTTTACAATTTTTATTCGTCATGTTGAAGTATTGCAATACATTTCTAAATAATTTACTAGTTTACATGTATTTAACTATAAATAGCACCGTATTACAAAATGATTACTCAAATAATACTATTAATAATAAAAATATGAAAATAATATAATAATAATAATTAGAGCGATAATAATACTGAAACATATATATAAATAATGAATATTATGTTAAATTATATATTAATTTAATATTTGGTTCATATAATTTAAAGAATAACTTTAATGTAAAGATTCTAATGTGATGATTATTAGAATATAAATTATTAAAGTTATGGGAATTATTTTAGACTTATTAAATTAATTCCCTCACTTCTCACTTCATAGGGGGTATTATAGTATTTTATTAAAGTTTTAAAATACTAGAAGAAAGGAATGACCGTTGCTCCTAAAAAAAAGCTGTAGAGTTTTTACGTTTCAATAGAACGTAAAGAAAGGAGACTTTGAGAAGAGAAGACTTTGTACTTGGTAATTTTATATCATCAAGAAGCCATTAAAGAGAAGTAAGAGACGGGAAAACATTGATTAAGAGAACTTTGTAATGGATACAGGTAAGTTCTTAAACTCTTCTAATAATATAATTGTGAGAATCATAATTCCTAAACGTTTCTCTTCTATAATAGAGTAGTTTCTTATATTGATTAGAAAATGGAAACTGCATAAAAAAATTTACATTGGTATTAGAGCCAGGTTTAGGAATTTATGATTATTCGTAAAAGTTTTTCCCAAATTATAAAACCCTAATTTGAAATTATGGAATTTAGGGGTTTTTTTTTGTTAATTGATTTTCACTGCACCATTTGGATTGCAATATACATTATTTATTAGCATATAAGGATTAAGGGTGCCATGAAATTCTGTTGGACATTAAAGGTTTATTGGAAGCCGCGAATTTATGTTTGGTTATTGAAATGCAAATGTGAATTGAAATGTTTTCACTGTTACGAGCATACACATTGGTCTCATATTGCCAAATATTTTAAGTATGCGTCACTGTTATGGAATATTACTTGTTATTGCTTTGGATGAAGTGAAAACTGTATTAATTGGTAAGTTGCGTCAACAACTAATTTCGTCCGAGTAAAAAAAAAAGTGTTGTTTGACTTAGATAATAATTAGGAAGAAAGTTAAAAAAAAATACAAATGAATATTTAATTGAGCATAAATACATATTTCTTTTTTTACTTTTTTATCTTATTTCAACTTTATTTTCATCTTCTCTTTGTTTTGTTTTTGTTTCAAATTCGTTTTACTTTTATTTTATTACTATTATTATTGTTATTATCTTGTATTATTTTAACCTTCTTTTTTTAATTTTATTTTGAATTTTTGTCTTATTATATTTTATTCTTTCTCTTTATTTGGTTTATTTTTATTTTTGCTTAATTTTATTTTATAATCTTTGGGTTTAATATGTTTTACCGTACTTTTTTCATGTTAGCTTTTTTTATCTTATTCTTTTCTTATTTAGTCGTTTGTTTTAAAAAAGAAAGTTTTCCTTTTTTTTATGCATATCCATTTTCATTTTCTTAACAACCTAATTCCTTTTTTATGTACCTGCACCATTCATTTACTTTTTCTTACCTTTTTTTTATTTCGTTGAAAAGCCTAACAAGTTTCTACCATGTTTACATCATCTTATTTCGTTTTTACACTTTTGTTTAGACTAATTTACGTTTCTCATTCTCACACCCACCTTTTCTCTCTTTGCATTCTAAAATTCTCCCAATCACACGCTTCCACGTTGCCACGTGTCACATGTTTTCTCCCTCAACTTATTTTCTAAACCATGCAAAAAAGGCTCTTTTTTCTCCTGCACCAACACAACCTACTGCCTGCAACTCTTTCTTACACCATCATCTCTCCACGTTGGTTTCATGCATCAACACACGGTTTCATGCATTAACCTTCATACATCTCCTTTGTTTTAATCAAAAAATTGTCGTTCTCGTGGATTCCCTCAATTATCAACACGCAACCGCCAACAAGGAATCTTTCTCTCCTATAACACGTTTCCTTTATCTTTCCTGGAAGGCCCAACACTTACTCAAAAGGAACAATAGCCACCATCATCATTCACCAGCACAAACCAAAAAACAACAACCCAAAGTCTACTCTCCTCCACCTACACACACAACTTCCAAGCATCCGAAGAGCACACACGGTGAGAGCACAAAAAGACAAAAAGAGAACAAGGTGAAGAGAAAAAAAGAGTGGAAACCCCGAAGGGGGCTATTGTTGCTTTAACGGTTGAAAATGAAACATGACACTCTTCCGTCACCAACCTCTCTCACTGCCGTCACACCCTTCCAACTCACATTTTCCTCCATTACCGATTACCACAACAAACACACAATACTCCATTCTCCTCCCTCCATTCTCCTCCCTAGAACAAAAAACCACTCATTCACACTTGCATTCATGATTATCATCCATTCACCAGTTCCCCAGTATTACATACCCCACCTTGCTTCCTCCATCACTGTCACGCTTCCTTCCACCGTTAGTTAACTTTTCTCTCGTCTTAATCATTCACCTGCATAAAAAACCAAAATAAAACACAGATTAACTATCCTCCATTGTTAGCCACCGCTCCAACATTTTCACAACACACCAAACCCTCGCGTCTCAAAACCCAAAAATCCAAATTTCAGAAGCAGAAAACCAAGAGAAGAGAAACCCTCGCCGGTGGAGTGTAGTCGGCACGATGGAGTGTGGTCGCGTGACGTTCTCGAACCTGGTCGCGGTGTGGTCGGCATGGTGGTGGCGAGTTGAGGGAGTCACGACGCCTTTCTCTCTCGCGGAAGAAGAGAAGCAAGGATTGGGGATGAGTGGGCGCTGGAGTGGACGCCGGCGACGGCTGGAACCGTTGACGTAGCCCCCTCTGGTCACACGAGCGAGATGCCGCCGCTATCTCGCGTTGGGGAGGAAGAGAAGGACGTGTCGCTGCCGGCTAAGCTCCTGGCGGTGGTCGACGTTGTCGTTAGGGTTCGTCGCCGGCCAGAATGAGTGTAGAGCAGATGGGTGATGATTTGTTCATGCGTGAGGTGAAGGAGAGGGCCTGGTGATTTGGGATCTGATTTGCTGATGAAGAAGAGATTAGGTTAGATTAATTAGGTTTCTCGTTTAGGGTTTAGTTTATGTGTCAGATCAGTTTCGCCTTCTGCACCCCACTTTTGATTTTCACACCCCTTTTTTTTTATCTCTGCACCCCATTAATTTGTTTTGTTCTTGTTGTTGTTTTTTTTTTTTCTGCGCACCCATGTTATTTGCTAGCATCACACCCTTATTTTGGACTGGTTTGCTACCTGCTGCACCCCTATGTTCACTAACTCCACCACTCATTTGTGTTGTATTGTATTTTTTATTTGCACTCCCATTTTTATTGTATACACCTGATTCACTTCATGTACCTCTCATTAATCACTCTAGTACTCCCATATTTTGTTTTTCACTTTCATCCTCCTTAATTAAATTATTTCTTTTTATTTATTTATTCATTTATTTTTATTTTTTATTATTTATTTATTTTCGTTTTTTTATTTTTTTTTATTTTTTTTTCTTTTCCTAAAAAACCAAATATTTGAAAATTATTAAAAATTACAAAAAATAGAAAATCTAAAAAATGAAAAATATTTTCTTTTACTTTATTGTGTCTGTCCGGTCGTTCGCACCGTGTGACACTTATTTTCTAAAAATATCAAAAATAGTTTTCTTTCTCTTTTAGTGTATGTTCGACCGCTCGCGTCACGTGACACATATTTTCAAATAATCTCAAAAACACAAAAAAATACAAAAATTTCAAAAAATACAAAATATCAACATTTTCCAACAAGTATCTTTTTAAGAACTACGTGATCCCTTGATTCTCCCATGTGAGATACGTAGGAGCAAGGCCAGTCCTTGTCAGGTTCACCTCCAAAAAATCAAATCATTTTCTCAATCGTTTTTTTAAATATATTAAAGAACTACGTAACCCTGATTTCTCATTTTGAATGAGAATACGTAGGACCAAGGTCAATCCTTGTCGGGCCCACAAAATTAAATTTTTTGTTGTTGTTTCTTGTTAGCATTTTTGTCTTATTATTTTTGGGGAAAATTAACATTTTGAAAATCACATCAACTTTGCATATTTAATAAAAGGTACCGCCCTCGGGCGAGCGTTGTAGGGTGCTAACACCTTCCCTACGCGTAACCGACTTCCGGATCCAAAATCTAGTTTTTCGCAGACTTGTCTTATCTTTATGGTTTTCCATAGTTTTCCATAATAACTATGGTGGCGACTCCAAATCTCTTTTCAAACCCGTTTTCTTTTTTGGTTCGTCGTCCCGTCGCGATTTCGGTTGCGACAAGTTGCAATTTTAATATAAATTTATTTGGAAGTTGAATTGCAAATTAAAGTTTTGAATTATGATTAGAAGTGTTGACTGTTACGTAATGGTGACTATGAACATGGTATTTAATTTAGGAATTAATTGTATGGTAAATTTGTAATCACCAAAGTGATCAAATTTTACGTTTTAATTAATTCTAAAGTAAAGTTGAATTATGGAATCACTCATGAAATAAAGGATATCAAATTATGAACATATTAATTGTTCATGGGTTTATTGAAAGTTATTGTTATAAGACATATATGGATTACGCAAAGGTGAACCATTGCTTACAATGATATTAAAGTGAGACATACATTTGATATACTTAGTAAATATGTTTGCATATCTAAAGATAGTATACATGTAGACTTGAGTATGACTGATTGTCTATTAAAGTACATCTATTTTTTATTTTATTTTATTTTATTTTTTTATTTTATCATCTTAATTGTATGATATATGTCAGTTTAAGCATCACCCAAAGGTGAACTTAAATGAATGACTCGTATGGTATTTGTTAGTTTAAGTGTCACCCAAAGGTGAACTTAAATGCATGACTAGTGTAGTTATTTGTCTGAATCCATTAATTTTATCAAAGCATTAATGTGTGAGTTTACATATATTTCTTTTTCTACAGCTTCCATGAATATGTGTGGTTTGGGCAGTGGTGTGATCAAGTTCAATGGCTTGAACTATGCTGATTGGTACGAACAAATCCAGTTTCAATTGGGTGTGTTCGATTTAGATTTGACCATAGTTATGGATGAGATGCCCTCAACCATTAATGAGACCAGTACAGCAGATGAAAAGACTCTTTATGAGGCTTGGCAAAGGTCTAATCGACTGTCTTTGAACTTGATGCGCATGACCATGGCAGAGAATGTGAAGCCATCTATGCCCAAGACCGAAAATGCAAAGGAATTTATAAGGATGATCAAGGAGTATTCACAGTCGGACATTACTGATAAGT
>Ga0214542_1012904_pt1 | contig 10424 bp, 13 predicted proteins | sample CNSS1metaG_FD_160096 | JGI IMG/M metagenome (GOLD analysis project Ga0214542, IMG submission 160096) | Root nodule microbial communities from cowpea collected in UCLA plant growth center, Los Angeles, California, USA - CNSS1 | ecosystem: Host-associated > Plants > Roots > Nodule | place: USA...
AATGCCAAATCTCCACTACGACACACCTCCATTATTGTCCCCTTATTTTATTTCCTTTCCATATAAACTACAATACCCACTCATAGAACTCCAACCCTACGAACCTCAACCCATAAAAACCCCACTGTAACCACTATCACATCGACGCTTGGCGGCAATCTAGGAGCCTTCAGGCGGTGCATTACTTTTTGGACAAATTTCCAGAATGGTACTACACCAGTACGAAACCCAATTTTCAACATTCCATACCATCCTATCAATTTCCCTCACCACCACTCTTTAACGTGCTCCATTCCACTTTCAATTAATTACAATTCAATCGCAACGAAACTTGTCTCCAATTACAGTCCAAATCATGGCATACTCCTTAAATGAAAAATTTATCCTATTACCTCAATCCACATCACATTTCAATGATTTCAACATTCAATGCTAATCAACAAATAATTTTCCCTTTTCCCCTTGATCAAACAAACCAAAAATCACACAACCTACAAAATGAGCCAAAAGTCCCATGAGTCACTTGGCGGGTGTTCATCACCGCCAAACGGTTCATCCCCAAAAGCTCAGAAAAATCACAAATGTATGAGTCGCCTAGCGGGTCCTTCAACGTCGTCAAGCGGTTTCTGTAAATTTCCAGAAATTTGACATAGTCCAAAGAAAACATAGAAAAATAATCCATACATATCATACCATTCACAATTACAAATATAAAATCAAACACAACAATTAAACATCTCCCCTAACCTGGATTATGTGCTTCCAATTGCAATTCTTGTAACCTTGGTGATAGAGAAAACCCATTCCTTGACTCAATTATTTTGATGTATCACACAAATTCTGTTTTTTTGGGTAATATTGTAATATTGCCCCTCTCGTAGCCCAGCGAGCGGATAAAGTACATTAAATAGTTCGCTTCTCCCTTTCCACACGTTATTCAGGCTTCTAAATCCACTCTTAGCCCTCTTTTTCAGTATACTAGATTGATGTATGACTAATAGTCCTTTTCCTCTCCTCACTTCCACTTCTATACTCACTTTACACTCTACTTTAAGTGCCTTAATGGATAAAACGAAAATACCATTAAAAGGTGTTTAATGGTTAATCAATGGCCATTCAATAAGGTTTTTCCAACCCTTTCCAACTCTAGAAGGCTAGGGTTCTCTAGTTTTTCCCATTCATGCCAAAATGAAATTTGGCAAAAAGGAAGTCATTTTGCATAGGCTAAGGTTTGAACACACACCCATCTAGTCTTAGAGCAAGTGCACAACCAATTCACCCAATTCATATTTCACGATAACCCTATAAATCTAGGATTATATTATCACTCATCATGATCAAGGATATTATTATTATTAAAATAGTAATCAATTAAATAACACACAAATGACATACATAGGACTCAAACCCCAAATCCTCTTAACACAATCAAGTACTCTCAACCATTTTAGCTAGTACTTTTCGACGTCATGAAAGTCAGTTTTAAATGTCATAAAGGCCCCCACTACCCATATTTTTTAATTAATTATTTATTTAATTAATTAAATTTCTTGGGTCTTACATTCCTTCTACCTTATAAATTTTCATCCTCGAAAACTGGACTTACCAAGAAATAGGTGTGGATAAGACTGCCTCGTGAGGTCTTCCGTTTTCCACGTCATCTCCTAGGTTGCCTCGTCCTAGAGGACCTTTATAGTCCGAATCTCCTTCCCTCTAAGTTGCTTGACTTGAGAATCCAAGATTCTCACTGGTCCAACTCCCACTGCCAAATCCTCGCGCACCTGGACATTGTTCTCCTGCAGTACATCTCTAGGGTCTATAATGTAGTCCCTCAACTGTGATACATGAAAGACATCGTGCAAGTTTGCCAAGTGAGGTGGTAGAGCAATCTCGTACACCGCTAGCCAAATCCTCCTCGTGATCTAGTACGACCCGATAAACCTACGAGTCAGTTTTCTCGACTTAAGAGCTCTCTCAATGCCTACTATCGGTGTAACTCTAAGGAATACATGATCACCTACCTCAAACTCAAGCGGCCTCCTCCTCTTATCTGTATAAGACTTCTGTTTGCTTTAAGTGGTCCACATCCAATCCTATATTACCTTTGCCTTCTCAATTATCTACTACAAAAATTCTGGGTCGAGTACCATCGACTCTCCATCCTGCTGCCAACATAATGGTGTCCTGCACCTCCTATCATACAAAGCGTCGTATGGTGCCATTCATATGCTAGAGTGATAATTGTTGTTGTATGTGAACTCAACCAATGAGAGCATATCACTCCAAGTACCCGGTGATCTAACACGTCCTCAACAAGTCCTCTAGTGACTGAATGGTTCTCTTAACTGACCATATCTCTGAGGGTGATAGGCTGAGCTCATTCTTAGTTGTGTGCCTAAAGATTCCTATAATGACTGCTAGAATCTCGAGGTGAAACGTGAATCTCGATTTGACACAATACTCGCCGACACCCTATGCAACTTGACTACCTCCCTGATGTACAACACTGCCAGTTTATCCATAGACATCTTCTGATTGATAGGCAGAAAGTGAATGCATTTCGTCAACCTATCTATGATTACCTAGATTGAGTCATGGCCTCTCACAAACATCGGCAGATGGGTTCAAAATCCATAGAAATGTTGTTCCATTTCCATTAAGGAATATCTAGAGGCTCCAATGTACCATTCGGCCTCTAATGTTCAATCTTCGCCTTCTGACACACCAAACGTGACGCCACAAAAAAAGCTACGTCTATCTTTATACCTGTGCACCAGAAAGATTCCTTCAGATCCTTATACATCTTTATCATACTAGGATGTATGCTAAGACGACTCTTATGACGTTCGTCCAAAATCCTTTTTCTCAGTCGTGGTCCCCATGGAACACACTTTGTTCCTGAACCGTAGGATACCATCCTTGCCCATATGATAATCCTTCCCTTTGTCGGTACCTAACCACCCGACTATCTGTTGCAAGTCCTGATCCTTACGCTGTTCCACTCGGATCTCCTCTAGGAACTCATTTGTAACTTTTAGCATACCACACCGGATGTGGTCTGAACCCACTTGCACTTCTAGGTTCATGTCCCGCAACTTCTCAATCAGTTCCAGTTCTTTCATCATCAGTGTAGACATGTGAACTATCTTTCTACGCAGGGCATCTACAATGACATTAGCTTTACCAGGGTGGTATAGAAGCTCAAAGTCGTAATCTTTCAAATATACCATCCAGTGCCTTTGTCTTATATTCAACTTCTTTTGATCAAACGAGTATTTTAAACTCTTGTGATCATTTAACACCTGGAATTGGGAACCATACAAATAATGCTTCCACGTTTCGAGAGCAAAAACCACTATATCTAACTCCATATCATGAGTTGGATAATTTTTCTCATGCACCTTCAGTTTTCGAGATGCACAAGCTACTAGTTGTTTCTCCTGCATCAGCACACAACCAAAACTCTGATATGAAGCATCATAATACACCTAAAACATCTTGGTCGTGTTTGGAATGGCCAACACTAGTGTAGTTGTCAATCTTCTCTTCATATCCTCGAAACAGGCTTCGCACTCGTTTGTCCAAGAGAAGGGCTGATCCTTTCTGGTGACCTGTGTCAATGGACTCACCATCTTAGAGAACCCCTCTAGAATCATCTATAGTAACATGCTAAACCCAAGAAACTCTGCACCTCAGTAATAGTCTGTGGCCTCCGCTACTTCACCGTTGTTTCAATCTTCACTGGGTCCATTACTATCCTTTGGGCTGATATTACGTGACCTAGGAATTGCACCTCGTCCAGCCAAAACTCACATTTAGATAGCTTTCCATACAACTAATGCTCTCTGAGAACTACTAGCACCACTCTTAGATGATCTGATGCTCTTCTCGATCCTTGGAATAAATGAGAATATCATCGATGAACAACACAACGAATTTATCTAGATATGGTTGCGACTGCCAACTCACACCCCAAATCTCGCATTACCAACTCGAGCCTCCCCACACACTCCTTGGATATGAATGAGTGAGTGACTCCTGAATCAAACAACACCACCACACATTGATTAAACAATAAACAAGAGTTCTGCACTAGGTTATCTAATTGAGTCGCCTTAGTGCTAGTCAGGACAAACACTTGCCTCGTTGCTCTAGCTCGCTCTCCTGGTGTCTTCTTCGTCTAAGCTCAACCTATTGGTTTCTTCTTAGGAAACTATCAAACAAAGTGTCTAATCTGCTCACAAACATAGCACTTGCTAGTGCTCGAGCCTCCCTAAAGCTACCAGAGAGTTTTGGGTAGTCCCTCATGAAATGCTCTCCACCATAGTTATAACACTACACTTTTCTGGCTGAGGACCGTGGTCTTCTATAGGGTCTCTTTTGCTGCCTCGAGTCTGTAGTGGCCTTCTATGGTCATGCCACTCTATTGGGCACCGTCTCCAGCTGCTCAACTACTTTGGCCTGGTCGACCAAAAGAGTAAACTCCCTGATCCTTAGTGGTACTAAGAACCTGCATAGCTCGTGTTTTAGCCCGCCCTCATATTTTCTGCACCTTCACTTTTTTATGACAACTTGCGAGTAGAACCTTGCCAGATACTTAACCTATTTGTGAAGGTCTACATAGTCATAGTCCCTTGCTGGAATGTAAGGAACTCAGCTTCCCTCTCGTGTCTGGCGCTATCAGGGAAGTATTTCTCTAGGACCTCGCCCTAAAGGTAGTCCATGTCACCTCCTCTGCCCAGGTCTACATCAGTTGTTGCATCCCTACCCACTGATACTCTCACTACAAAAAAAAGTGAATAATTGTGACGGTTAAAATCCAAAACAAGTTCTAACAGTTAAAAACCGTCACAAATGACATTTCTGACGGTTTAAAAAACCGTCAGAATTACATTTGTCACAAACTGTTTTTGACAAATGTGACAAAAATATTCTAATCGTTGGTATTTTTGTCAGAAAAGAAAAAATAATACGGTTAAAAACCGCTACAAAATATAGTCTAATTTGATTATATTTTATCATATTTTGACGGTTAAAAACTATCAAAAAATGAATCATATTTTGACGGTTAAAAACTGCTAGAAAATGAATCATATTTTGACAGTTAAAAAACGCCATAAAATGTATTATATTTTGATAGTTAAAAACCACTACAAATGTATCATATTTTGATGGTTAAAATCCAGTACAAAATATATCATAATTTATATATTTTCATAATTAATAACAACAAAAATTTATTTGAAATATTTTTTAAAATTACAAAAATTATTTATTAATTATTAGACTGACTCCATAATTCACTTTTTTTTTCTTTTTCTATTGCATTATAAACAAAATCAAGTATTAATTAGTTATCATATATTTGTACCTCTAATATAAATGATTATTAGACACTTTTTGGAACAACAAAATGCACGAAAAAAAAAACATATCCACAAGCTTTAAACAGATCTTCTTCGTACATATATAATTCAGACACTGAAATGTTATATAATGAAATGTTACGAATAACCTAAACATATGTAAGTTGCAAAACATCCATATGCAATCATATATTCCACCTTAAAAATTGGAAAATCCGAGAATTAAAAAAAGGGGAGGTAGGAAGAAAAACATTCCATATATTAGATAAGTGCACCCGCACCACCTGCATAATGGAAAATGGGTGATGAGTAATATTTATCATGTGGATGGTCTATTTCAGAAAAAAAATATATCATGCCTAGATTTAAATGATAGTCAAACAAACGATACAACACAAAACATAATAACATAGTTTATATATTATAGTTAAGTCATTAAAACCAATAATGACTTAACACATCATGCATTGAGAATATAAAACTAAATGAGAATAAAAAAGTAACCATTTGCAAAAAGGGTCGTTGGTAACTTCAACATCACACATTTGTGCAAGCTAAGATAATGTTATCTTTTCTCCCAATTCTATGATTCTATTTTTATCACAGAACAATGTTCTTAAGCAATTGAACTTGTCATGGCTGGTTTTCAGTTTGGATTAAGCTTTAATGATAGGTAACCGATGGAACTACTCTTTGATTATTCCTATTAAAATAAAAGAAGTGTTTGAAGTTTATTACACACTCGTTAAAAGTGGGATGAAGCCTACAATTTTAAAATTTGAAAATTTGGTGTTAATTCAGAACTTACTTGTATTTTGGGATGTTAATGTTGCTGATTAGGTGAAGGCATAGTTATATTGATGCTTGACAGATGTTTTGATGAGGCTCCTTCGTCGCGGTACTCGCTGGAAAGCCTCTCCAATCGGCGTTCCACCGATTGAAACTCGCAGAGAGCGAGGGAAACGCAACGGAAAGGTTCGATTAAGAAGGTTATCACTCGGTTCGCTCTGGTTTCTCGCAGGTTTGGTAAACCCTAAGAGGCTAAAACCTAATCTAGGGTTTAGGGTGAGCTGATGAATGGTGGGAGTGATCTCTACCAAAAATCTCAGTCATCAAAGCTAAGTGTTTACAAACAATGGCGTGCCCCTTTATAGAAGAGAGGCACCTGGAGAAAAGAAAAAAGAATAAAGGAAACGACGTTTCTAACAAGTTGTCCTAACGACTAAGTGGAAGAAACATGAAGCTCTAACGGTGCTAGGGTGGAACGCATGAAGCAAGCGTGTCCTTGTGAGGGAAGAAGAGCTCGCGTGAGAAAACACCAGGCGAGGTTGTTAAGGTTTGCATGACAGAAGCGTGAAGGTGTGAACCCTTAACAGAGAAGCAAAATAGGGTAGGGTTCGCATGATGGTGATGTTGATCTACGGAAGGGAACCCTAGCCGCTGTGAAGGTTGGCGTGATGTTTGGCTGGCAGAGTGAAATGTGAAGACAAGCCGCTGTCCAGAACTCTAGCGGTAACGTGAGGTATGGGAGAATTGGGCTCGACCCAATTGCTATGTAGAATCAAATGTTGGTTCAACGCGGGATGAAGAAAATGAGCTGCTTCAACACGTTGTTTTGTTTGGTGATGTGCTGCACACGCGGAAAGTAATTGCGTTGGAAGCCCAATACGTGTGGACGTTGAATGCGTGAAGATCCTTGACGCTGCCACATGCCACATAGTGCTGTTGGCTGACGTAGTGTGATTGTTAGAACAAGTTTTATTTAATTAAAAATAAAAGAAATTAAAAGGGTTATTGAAGGCCCAATGCTATAAGCCTTATTGGGGTCACATCATCCCCTCCTTCTTGAAGAGGATTTGTCCTCAGATCTAGAGGGTTATTGAAGGCCCACAACAACGAAAGTTAGAGTTCCACCAGGATCAAAAACAAATCTGCAGTAGTCATCAAATAAAATTAAATTAAAAGCATAATCACCATGCAGTATAGGTGATTGGGAAATGTGTGAAAATGGGCTCTTAAAGATTGAAAAAGATGGTATTAGGCCCACTTCACAAAAAGAATGTTTTACACTTTGACTAAGATGATTTTTGAAAAATTTTAGAGTCAAAGTGTGGTTTGGCACAAGATGTGGAGGAGGATGAAATAAGGGAATGAGATGGAGAACAAAATATTTGAGAGAAAAACAACTTGAAAGATTTAATGATAAAGTGAATAGAGGTTAAAGATGGGAGAACTCCCTTTGAAAATTGGAACTTAATGGAAGGGATTAGTGAAGGATTGAACACCAAATCCTTAACAATTAGTTCCCTCTTTACTTTTGAAATGATCTTTAACTCTATCAGTTGTGACTGTTTTTCAAGCTCACTCGTGTGTCTTATTTTCTCTCTTTCCTCTAATTCTTGTCTCTCATTCTCTTCATTTGCTTTTCTTAGATTCTCCTCTTTAGACTTTTCTTCCTCATCTCTTTTCTTCCTCTCTTTTATCTCTTTTTCCTCTTGTTCTCTTTTAGCACAAAGCTTATCAAACTCTGCTTTTTCTCTCTTCTTTTCATACTCTCGAAGCTTTTCAAGCTTTGCTTGCTCTCTCTTATATTTTTCTCTCTTTCTTTGTTCACTCAAGAGCAAGTCCAAATTGTGCTTAAAATCCTTTTCTAGTCTAGAAAACTTAGCAATGTTTTGGATGAATGCATCCCCTATGTTAATGAAGTCTTCTATCCTAGCTTGCTGCTCTTTTGTGATCCTAAAAGAAGGGGGGATGAAATGTTTCCACGTGCATGTTTTTAATTCATAAAATGTATTGAGGCATGGTTTTCTCCCCTTTTTCATATTAGAATGCCTATCTTGCCACCAATGAAATGCACATCCTACAAACCTAGATGTAACATGCCTAAGAATGTCTATATGACTATCTTTACTAAACATTGGTTGCACCAATTTCTCAGTATCCCACATCCAATCTCTAAATGATATTGGTCCTATATCTTCACCAAAGAAAGGAATATCACTATGAATGGTATGATGCAACTCATGACTACTATGCCTATCTAAATGCACACTATTATGCCTATCTATATGCATACGCCTAGAAGAAAAACTCATTTTGAAACACTTTTGGCAAAACAATTTTTTTTTTCACAAAGAGAAAATAGTGGAAAACATTTCTAGAGATGCTCCCAAGAAAGGGAGGTGAATCTCATGGAAAAGCTTAGAAACCAAGCCGTTCCTAGCCAGAGATCTCTAAATTTCTTTCACAAAAATTCTCAATAAAAATACAAATGAAAACAGATTGTGTGAACAAAATAAAATCTAAAGACCAAAAGATGGTCAACTAAGTGATAAACACATTGCACCTAGATATCACGGTGACCTAAAACATAAATGGTAAACACACAAATCACACAAAACTTGGACATTGAAAAACATAAAACATGAAGACTTAAAACATAAGCTAGACGAAAATCCTAAGTGAAAATTCAAGTGGCCTTTGGAACCCCTTGAATCTCACATTACACGTTTAAAAACTATTACAATTAAATGCTAAGGATGGGATTGCTCTAAAGCTTTTTCCCACCTAAGCCAAATAAAAGGAGAAAACTGAAATAAGAAAAAAAATTACACCACAAAATACCGTGACATGAAAAACAGTAATAACACAACAAAACTAAAAGAACTAGGCTCGGTTGTAGTGCTCTTTGCTAACCACCCTCTCTGTCCAGCCCCAAAATGGTAGCCCGCAAGTGTTTGCTCTCCTTTGAAGGCCAAGCTCACGCCACAATTCTCTCGGCAGTGTACTCTTACAATAGATTCACTCACCCCTCCTCCTCCAAGAAGAGGCTTCACCTACAAGGGCTGCCAAAACAGTGAGAATGCAAAAATCAAAATAGAACCAAGTGCAAATCAAACTGTTGCTTGAGAGTACAAATCAGAAACCCAATAAAAGCTCAAATTTGAGGCAAGGACAACATCAAGTGATGGAAGTAATGACAAACTCAATGGAGAGCCAATAAAGACAAGCAAGAAAATAAGCTAACAAATAAAAAAGGATGATGTGACCCCACCAAGCCCAATTGCACCTTCAAGCCCAAGCCCAAGCCCAAGCCCATTAAAAGGCCCAATTACAAGATCAATGATGAAAAAGATTCAAAAGGGCCTCCCATTAGATGATCACAAAATCAATGGGCTTCTCACATTCTTTACATGGGCCAAAGAGATCACAAAGACTTGAAGAAGTGCATGTAAATCTAGTAGTGTAGATTTAAATTGGGCCATTGTTTGGGCTTTGCTTTCCAATAATACATAAGACATGAAAGGAACATAGGATGGGTTCAAATTGTGCTCGGCCCAATTCTCTTCATACATGGCCGAGATTATCAAGACAAGGAGGCTTCTTTGCTTCATGATTTGACTAAGGTTGGTCATCACATCTCTTATTCTTCAAGCCAAGATCCAAGGGACGTGATCTTGTCTCCTTCTCCAAGCTTGATCTAAGGGCCAAGATCAAGGCCCACTCCATCCAATGGCTCTCCTTTCTCATGTGTAAATGGCTTCATATAAAAGCCAAAATTTCACTCATTTGTAGACACTCTTGAAATTTTATGCAATAGATGCAACTTGAGTTGAGAGCACTCCTCCCTCTATTGTCTTTGAGAGTCACCACTTTCTAGAGATTTCCTCTCTCTACCTCTAGCCACCTTCCTTAGGCTAGCATAGATTAGGAAATCCTATCACCTCTTTCACCTTCCATTGCTTGCAAGTGCCTTCCAACTTGCCTCCATTCCTTCATCCATTTCCGCTGCCCATGGAGCTCTTCATGCACCTTTGGAGCTCCACCATAATGGTATCAAGAGCCATCAAACCATGGTCTCTCAAGGTTTGGTAAGGTTCTTTCCTAGTCTTGTGTTTCCTTCATTTTCCGTCTTGTTCTCATCTTCTTCTTCTTCTTCTTTGTTTTTCTTTCACATTTACCATTCATTGTCTATTATATTGTGTTTCTCCATTGATTCCATGCAACTATGAGACTACAAGAGTGTTCTACACTCTATTTGTAGATTTCCTTGCT
>Ga0214542_1012907_pt1 | contig 10421 bp, 7 predicted proteins | sample CNSS1metaG_FD_160096 | JGI IMG/M metagenome (GOLD analysis project Ga0214542, IMG submission 160096) | Root nodule microbial communities from cowpea collected in UCLA plant growth center, Los Angeles, California, USA - CNSS1 | ecosystem: Host-associated > Plants > Roots > Nodule | place: USA...
TCTAAACCTATGTCAAGAAGAAGACATGAGATGGTAATGATATTAGTTAACATGACACTTTACTATTTTTTAATTTTTACTATTTAACTTAACTTCTCTTTTTATTTAGTTTTTGGAAACTGGACAGTTGCCTAGTCGGGGAAAGTTATACATTGATACTCATAAAAGAAAGGATGGATCATTTGTAAATGATGCGGCAAAGGCTATATCGGTTAGTTGTACCATAATATGATATTTTCGTGCATTTTCCTTCAATGTTTAGCGTTTTCACTACATATTGTTGTATGCCTATAGGAACAAATTGAAGTGGGTTTGACTCAAAGCACTAATGATGAATCAAAGGTTTCCCCTAATGATGTTGTTGGTAAAGTGTTAGGCCCAGAGCATTCTGGGAGGGTGCGATGCATGGGTTTAGGAGCAGCTCCTACTAACTCATTTAGAAATACAAGATTTCGACTTTCGGATTTAAGCACTAAAAGCCTACATGATAATGAAGGAAGGAAAGATCCCTGATGAATTAATTGCCTTCTTTGATCCTCAACCACAAGTAAGTTATGTCTAGCCTTTGGAAACTAATTATCTTGGTACTTATTTGTGATGTGATTTTTGATACAAGAATTATATTGTATCGGTGTGAGTTAATCATCGATACCAAATAATCATGATTTTGTGCAGGTCAATGATCTAGTAATAAACTATTTTAGTATATGCATGTTGATTTCATGATTTGAGGTTGACGTCTTTCTTACAGCTAATATTTATCTTTTATAATTTCAGCAAACTGGTGATGCAAATGAGCCTGAGTCTTCTATGGGTACAAGAGGATCATCTGGTGGTAGCAACATTTAGGGTGTTGATGATGTTTTTTAGGATGAAACTATTTTAGTGTATTATGAACTTTGAGTAACTATGGATTAAGTTGTAATTGTTTCAATTTAAATTGCTTTTATGTTAAAATGTTGATTTTGAGAATCAAAAGTTCTAAAGATATATATTTGAGAACTTTGGTTGAAGTATTTGATTGAAGTTTACAAAAAATATTGTTGATGTAAAAATATAAGTACCTCAAATGATGACATACATTGTCAAGTATAATAGGAAATTCTAATTACAAACAAAATATTATTTTTTTATGAGATTTGAATAATGCAAGAAAAATACAGGATTAAATCTACAAATTAAATAATACAAACGAAACAGGTTAAAATTTTTACAGTATAATTCTCAAATTGAGGAGGGTATTAACCCCCACAAAAAAAAAATGAAAAATAGGAATTTTGGAATCAAATAGGTTTATGAAAATAAAGGAGGTTTTAAACCTCTACAAAATAATAGTAATGAATAAGAGAGGTTATAACCCTCCATTAAAAAACTTCCACAATATAAACATGATACCAGGGGTTATAGAAAACCTCCACAAATAACTTGTGGGGAACCTAACTGTGGAGGTTTGAAAAACCCCTACAAATTATTTTGTGGAGGGTAAAAACTCCCACTAAACGAAATTAAAACCTCCACAATTTAGCTTTTCTTTTGTAGTGTAGGAATGTTTCAAAAAATAAAATTTGTTTTATTTTCTAAAGATGGATTTCTTCATAGATAGCATAATATCTTTTTTACCTTGGATACAAAGTGGATATGGAATAATAGATTAGTGCACAGACACTGTTATCGTACCACAAAGAAGAAAAGGTAAGATTACATAAAGGATATCTCACGTTTTGAATAAGAACAAGGATAACAAGAAAAAGGATAAAAACAATAAGGATCTCACATTTTGTTGCTTCTCTTTCTTTCCTTTTGGGATTAGCCAATATTTATGTATCAATGTTCAAACCTACAAGTCCAAGTATTATATATTGCAAGAGAAATTCCCATATTTAGTTGAAACAATGTTCAAACATAAACAGGAACAAAAAAATCTCTTGCATGAAATTGTTCATATCAGAGTATAAATTCTAGTTACCATTAATCATGAAATAAAATCTATACAAAGCAATGCTATGAGCCTATGACATAAGCTATAAGCCTATAAGTATCAGAGAAGAAATTAAATATACACAACATTTTATAACATGAAATCCCATTGATCAACCCATTCATGTTCAATATGTATGAATGGTTTGAGATTTGTTTAATTTCTACATATTTCAGTCGAGGAAAGAATGCTTATAAATAGTCTATGTCCACATTCAATTGCTTAAGGTACTTTAGACGCAGTATATTCACGAACCACCATTTAAATTTTGGAGCTATCATACTTTCCATTTTTTCTCCAGTTATATTTAGCTCTGTAAATGGCAACACAATATTCATCTCAGTAGGCATAAAATATTCTACAAAACTCTTTTAAGAAAAAGATTCAAGATGCAACATAATATTAAGTAGGATCCACATACATATATTATATATAACATAATATGAAAATGTCGAGATAACACTCCACATCAAGATTGAACTAAATAGACAATTAATTAGTTCTCATTGTCGAACTCCTGGTATTGCTTGAGCACCGGACCTCATCACAACTAGCAACAAAATCCTGAGACATGAAACCCATGGCATTGACATACCTATCGTCGAAGGCAATGCCATTGTAGCAAGTGAGAATAACAAGGGCTATGTCATGGCCAGGGGTCACTTCCCTGCATTCAGGGTGAGGACTGCTCACAAGCTTTGCATTGCAACATAACCGTCGCACCATCAATGTAGGTGGTTGCAGAGTTCTCGAAACCAGCACGGAAACAATCATAGTAGACGCAACCCTTCACGCAAAAAGGGTTCTTGGTTGGGCGAATGGTCGCATCCATCATGGGAAGCACACACAAAGCCAACAATAACACTACCCTCAAGGCCATAATGGAATTGCAACCCATAGGAAACAAATGTGAATCGAAAAGTGAGATTTCTAAAGAGAAAGGCAAGAAGAATGACTACGATGATACTAAATCTTACTTGAAGCAGCGAAGAACACTAGCAAAATCGATTATGTCCAATCGACTCATCTGTTACACAAAAATATTTGGAAATGCAAGACTGAGAGTAAATCGGGAGGGAGTGGGTTTGGGATCGAGTAATTTTGAAATGAGAGGATTGAAGTTGTGAGTAGGGTGAAAAACCCTAATGAGAGTAAATGGTTTGTGAAGAGAAACCTAAGATAAAAAAGTAAAAGAGAAGGATTGAGAAATCAGAGCGAGGGAATGAAACGCAAGAAAGAAAAGTTTAATAAAAAAAATATAATTTACATACGAGTTATGTTCGTAGGTAACTTCTTTTACATGTAATTTTTATATATTTTTTTATGATATTTATTTTCTACATATAATTTCGTAGGTAACATTTCGTATGAAAAATTATAGTCAAAGCTCATTATGTTTATCTACGAAATTTTTGTATGTAATTTCTTTGTTCGTTACCCATGAATTTTAATATTGTTTACAAACTTTTTTCATAGATAAAATGAAATTATCTACAAAAATAATTTCGTAGATAATTTTTCATAGATAATAAATAATTTTTTTATAATATATATATATATATATATATATATATATATATATATATATATATATATATATATATATATATATTCTCTCGTATACACACACTCACACACACACATTCTCTCTTTTGTATCCACAATTATTTATTTCTAATTTATTCTTTATAATATAATTATTTATTTATTTTTTAAAGACTAATAACTATTTTTACTCGTTTTTTTATAAGACTATTGTAATAGTTACTTATTTTTTTCGTTAATTAAAAGTTATTTTCTCTTCTTTTCCTCGTTTATTAAATTTTGTTTTTAATAAATATAAATTTATTTTATATATTAACTTAATAATCTTATAATATCATCACTTACTAATATGATATCATATATATTTAAAAAATATGTACACACAAACACGATAATAAATGCGTTTACTCTAGTAATTATAGAAAATGGATTCAACTTATATGTGTATACATTTATTTTTTCAATTTTATCTCTTATTAAGTAACATTTTTTTAAACTATAATAATTATTTTACTAATTTTACCCTTCGAGTGGCTTTTCTTTTAATTTAATCGTATTTTTTATTTAACTAATTTTTTAAGCTAAAATAATTATCTATGATAAAAAATTTCTAAAAAATAAATAAAAATTATATACATTAAAATTATAAAAAATATTTATATTTAGTTTTATAATTATAAATTTTTAGTTTTTTATTTCATAAATGTATGAATTTTCACTAATTGTAAGGAAACAATAATTTTGGAGTAAGTATAACTTTTAATTTTTATTAAATTTAGTTTCGAAATGATATTTACTTTTTACAAATCTCAAAATCAACTCTCCCTTATATAAATAATACGCCAAACAATAAAATTAAAAGTACAAATAATAGAGGAAACAATTAACACCAAAACATTTTTATGTGAGATAACATATGAAGTAATAATTCATGAAGTTATTTCAGTAAAAATTTACACTAATAATAAATAGTGGTACACCACTTACTAATGTATTTTGAAGACATAGCAAAAGAAAAACACGTATAAATCTAATAGAGAATCTAACTTCATCATTTTTGTATCGGGGAGGGAAGGCATAAAGTATGGTATGATATTCTCCCTGAAATTCTTTCTCGAATGATATGTTTCTTCCATGTTCTGTTCTAATTATTTTTATTTGTCCGATAGCTCTTTTAGGGTATTGTCGCTGCTGAAATCAAGAAGCTGCTACTGTTCATATACTATGGTTTTGTTACTTCTATAGTATTGATCTCTAATACTAAAATTTGTTACATTTAAAGGTATAAATAAAATCCACACGTCTTATTCAGAATTCCCTTTTAAGTTGTTTTAGCTGTCCAACGTCAACAACTCCTCCGAATAAAGCCTCGTTGTCATCTTTGCTAGACCCTTAGACATGAGCCGAAACAACCTAGGTATATTTTCTATAACATTACGGCTGTCATTATTGTTTTACTCCTCGTAGAGAGCGAAAGAAAATAAAAACATATCGAAATTGTCTTTGTGTGCTCCGATAACATCGTTGCAGTTTCTTTATTAACATAGTCAGGATGTATTCACTTGCTCCTACAACTCGTATCGACACCAAATTCAATCAACTTGCTTTTATCGTCTCGGTCTTGTTTCATCGAATTGAATCAATGTCTTACACTTCATCATCCTCAAAATCTAAGCCCCGATGGATATACGATGTGTTCATCAGTTTCCGGGGGCCAGACACTCGTAAGAATTTCGTTTCTCATCTGTATTCCGCTCTTGCAAATGCCGGGGTCAACACTTTTCAGGACGATGAGAAGCTTTCCAAGGGACAACGGCTAACAGAACTGTTTCATGCAATAGAAGTGTCTCAAATTTCCATTGTTGTTTTCTCCGGAAACTACATTTGCTCTACATGGTGTCTTGACGAACTCGTCAAAATCATGGAATGCCATGCTTTTAAAGGTCAAGTGGTTTTTCCAGTATTTTACGACGTTAACCCTTCGACTCTACGTAGCCGGAGCGGTGTTTCTTACGAAGTCATTTTTGAATATGGTAGTGACCTCCACCGGGTGAAACAAGGGAAACGGAAGAAAGCACTGAGGGAAGCAGCAGGTTTGGCAGGCTGGAATGTTTCAAATTACATGTATGTGTATGCTTTTTGTTTCCTTTCTTAATTATTAGAGTTTATTTTGGTCTTTCCATCTTTTATTCTTTCATTTAAGGGAATTTAACTCAATTAGTTGAGCAGGGTGCGTGAGGTTTATAAACTTATATGTTTTAATTCCTACGGATAAAATATTATCGTTTTCTTCTAATACTTAATTTAAATTTCTATACTTAGTGGCTTTATGGAACTTCGATTCTATCTTATTATAATTTGTATCCATTATCATTTTTCTTTTCTTTTTCTTTTTTTGTAGAAATGAAAATGTTCTCGTGAAGGAAATTGTTAGTGAAGTTTTGGAAAGACTAGATAGAACATGCATGTGTACCACAGACTTTCCAGTTGGATTGAAATGTCGTGTGCACAATCTAGTCTTGACATCTCTGCCTCTTGACCACCAGGCCCTTCAGCAACCTCAGTCCAACCTGACACCATCCCATCCCAGCAGTAGTCCGCACAAGTCCAGCCCAGCCCAGTCCAGCCTGCAGTAGTCCAACCCAGCGTAATCCAACCTGAAGTAGTCCAGCCCAGTCCAGTCTAGTCCAATTCAGTACCAGAGCCACCATAGACTATGGGAGAGAACTTTGATTCTAATGACTATGTAGACTATTAGGACCATTCAGTACCTTTTCAAGTTCCTAAAGCCAGTAATTGTCGCATGAAGGGAATGCTGTTGTGTGTTTATTCATCAACTCTTGGAAACATGGCAACTCAAGCTCTCACTAATGTCTTCATCTTTAATTACACCAAGTGTACCATTCAAATATATAAGAAAGCTACAACAATGTTCTTTAGTGATGAAGATTGGCAGTGTGTAATATCAAAGCTAGGACCCGGAGACAACGTGGAGATTTTTGTCGGTGATGGTCATGGAATCACGGCTAAGAAAACAGCTGTGTATCTGATATGTGGTCAGACAATTAAAATGAGAATGGAGTCACTTGGATTGAGTGCAACAAAGCACTGATGTGGAAATGGAGGCAAAGAAGCCTAAGAAAAATATATTTGCAACAATTAGAAAAAAATGATTATGTTCATGTTTGGCTCGATGATGAATCAAATAGATATCTTTGTATATATCTTTATATTTATGTCGATTGAGATAATTATTTATTTTAATTGAATATATTATTTGTGGAATCAACACTCTTAAAAATTATTATACTATATAGTTGACTATGAGTATGCTTGTCAAAAGATCAACAAGGACATAACAATGTGTTAATGCAATGGATTGGATATAAATACCAATCCGAGAAGGAGAAAGTTGCTTTTTGGCCCCTTATCCATGTCCATAATCTCATCTAGGCCATGAATAGGATTTCCTCTCAATCAACCTTGGCTTTTCTAAACTAAATGTCATTTCTTTGTATAGGATTGCCCTTTATTCTGTAATAATATTTTTTGAAAAATGCAAAAATTATCATATGAAATGTTTTTGAATCTTCACATTCAATTTTCGTAGGGTTCCATTTCCATCATGTGCAATTTCTTTTTCAAGAGTAAGTTTTCCTTTTTTCAGATCTTTATTTCGTTTTCTTTGTTCATCCTCTCACACAATCACGCACTTCCTTTTCTGTTTGTTCTTTAACAACCGTCTTATGCTTTGGTATCTTCACAAGCTTTCAAACGTTATTATTTGGAACTTGTTCAAGCTATTTTTGCATAACTTTGACCTAATCTTGGTCGTTTAGCTTTGTAGAAGATCTTTGGCTGTAGTTGGGATTTGAATGTTGAGTTCTCTTGTAGGAGGATTTTTTTTTTAAATCCTTCCACTGCAAATGATGGCATCAGGCATATGGTCTCTCCATAGTTAAGAGTAGAGTTGTCAATTTGGGACAATCCACAAGATTTGACCCTAGCCTACGTGGGTTGGGCCCAAAAACCCAAGGGCCTAGAAATTCTTTCGTTGAAAAAGTCCACAGATACTAAAACTTCATAAAAAGCTTGTGGGTCGGGGCAGTTCAATGTGTTTCTTTTTAAAGATGAACAATGTATTATTTCTTTAAATATATTATTAAACTTTAGGTTTAGGTCACCCTATCTCAACAGTCGACCCTTGTCCATCTATCTCGTCGATCAATTCAACCCGACAAATCTCAACTTTGGCCACGGGCTCGCCTGTCTCAATCTTAAGCTCAAACAACTCTGTCTCAACCTTTGGCTTGGGCTGGCTGTGTCGGCCTTTGGCCATGGCCAACCCATCTCGGTCGTTGGCTCACTTCGATTGTTGGTCCTCCTCGACTGTCGGCCCGAGCTAGCTTGAGCTTGCCCATCTTAATCGTCGACCCAAACCTTCTCGTTTGTTGGCTCGACCTGTCTCGGATGTCGACTCGGGCCATCCTATCTCAGATGTCAACTTGGGCCGACCAATCTTGACCCTCATCCCTATCCATCTCGACTGTGCGCACACACCAACCCTTTCGGTCGTGGGCTTGGGCCAACCCATCTTGATTGTCGAATCAAACTGAGCAGTCTTTGCCTGGGGCATAAAATGCCCATTTCGATTGTCAGCCAACATGACCTGTTTAGGCTATCGACCCGTCTCGGTTGTAGGTTTCCCTATCTCGGTTGTCGGATTAGTTGGGCCCATCTTGACAGTCAACCCAACCGGTCTTGCTGATCGAGTCGGGTAGGCCTATTTATATTGTCAAGCTGGGAGGTCTCGACCATCGGCTTAGGCTGACAATTTTATGTCGTCGTCCCAGACTAGCATGTCTTGGTTTTCAAAATGGGTCGTCCAGTCTCGGCTGTTGGAATGAGTTGTCTTGTATCGTTTGTCACCCCGGTATCGCCCATCTCGACCGTTTGCTCAAATCGTCTCGTCCGTCGGCTTAGTCAGTCTCGTCTCGACCATTGGCCCTAGTTGCCCCATCTTAGATGTCAGCCCAGGCCCACTCGCCTTGACCTTCATCCGGGAATGGTCTCATTTGTAGGCTCTAGCTAGCCGTTCTTCGCCATCGTCCTAGCCCTAACTGACTTGTCTCGTTCGTAGCCTTAATTGGCCTGCTTAGGCCTTCGACTCAACTTGGTCTTTCTCGACTGTGTGTTTGAGCCATTTCGACCCGTCTCGGTCATAGGCCCTAGCGAGCCGTTCTCGGCCGTTGTCCCAAATCAACGCTTCTTAGTTGTTGTCCAGGGTTAACCCTTCTCGATCGTCATCCTAGGTCGACCCATTGTGCAGTGGTCCAAATGTGTTGTACTATCTCGACCTTCAACCGATGCACACTCGTCTCGATCGTTTGTTGTCACATCTCGATGTCAAGTAAGCTCTACCCATCTCGGATGTCTGGTCAGCCCAACCTAATTCGATCGTCGACTGTCGACTCGGGCCAACGCTTCTCGTTCGTTTCCCGGACCTACCTCTTTGATCGGTAGCTCAACTCGTCTCTTGTCAGCACATGCCAACTCGTCTCCTCTATTGGCCAGAGTTGGCCTGTCTATGTCGTTCGGGCCAGCCCTCCTCAGTTGTCAGTCTAGGCCGACCTATATCAATAGTTGGCTCGGGCTGACTCGTCTCTATATAGCAAGATATACCTTCCCTTCCACAACTAATAAGAAGTCTGCAGCAAAATAAGTTTTCTATAAATTCTTTTTCGCAAATTACAAGCTTTTTCCTCTTTAAGACAATGAGGTGAATATTATTGTCATAAAAAAGCTTATAATTTGATTTATTTAAGTAGTTAAGTACTGTAATATGAAAAAGTTCGACATACCAATAAAAAAGGTTTAAGTATAATATTAGCATTGACTTGTAAAGTTAGGATATATATATATATATATATATATATATATATATATATATATATATATATATATATATATTGTGTGTGTGTGTGAATGGGATATAATAATTGTAGTTGCAGGAGCCATCATATGTTCCCCACTTGTCAAGGAAAAGTTGTTCAAAGTAGCAATTTCTGTTTTGATATGTAGTGACAGGGAATCATGTGCAGAAAAAGGATAAAATGAGGTGATAACCAATTATACTTAAAAAGAATAATCCATTTATAATATTTCTTCATCTATTAGTTGAAACCTTCATTTAAAGTCAAAGGTTATATATAGAAATTCTTCAATTTCCAATTTGAAATTTTAGAGATGTTAACTCTCAATTTTTCAAATTATATGTCAAAAGGCAAATTGAAAACATTTCATATCTGTGTATGTACAATGAACATAAGAGCAAAGCATTAAAAACCATTTTCCACCGGTTTTTCCTCATAATTCCAGCTTGTACATGGGACCATCTATCTCACCACCCATTCGTTTCTTTTCTCGTATTTTAGCGAGCATAAGCATAAACAAACAGTGATAATGCGCACTCATCAATCATCATAACCATTCAAGTAGAAAAAAAATACAACGTTCATGTTTTTTCACGAGTTTAGACATACACCAGCCACCTAGAGTTCAAAGTCAATAGAAATAATTAGAATGATTTCTTTTAAAGATTTTCATTTAAAGATTTATCTGTAATGCCAAAAGAGAATGTAATTCTTATGCTTTTAACACTTAAAAGCTGAAAAAGAGACGCAGTGTATTGCTTTTAAAATAAAAAGTAAAGTTAATATGTAATGTTTTTAAAAAACATGTAATTTGAAAAGGATTTCTTAGTTGTTAGAATACGTAATATTTTCTTTATATGGTTGTTGAAAGTGGGCGTTGGTCTAATTTTTCAAATGGCTAAAGTAAAAGAGGTTCTGTGATGGTCTTAAAGCGCTTCCATGACTATAAATAAAGTTTTGATCTT
>Ga0214542_1012911_pt1:0-7500 | contig 10415 bp, 3 predicted proteins | sample CNSS1metaG_FD_160096 | JGI IMG/M metagenome (GOLD analysis project Ga0214542, IMG submission 160096) | Root nodule microbial communities from cowpea collected in UCLA plant growth center, Los Angeles, California, USA - CNSS1 | ecosystem: Host-associated > Plants > Roots > Nodule | place...
AAAAAAAAAAAAAAAAAGTGGATAGTGTCAATCTATCCTTCTTTGAATAACCTAAACACCTTTCCTGTGTAACACTACAACATGGTGTAATGTAAGCCAGACTTGCTCAATCTTTTATAGAAAAGAAACAACAGAGCAAAGAAACAACAGAGTCAAAAGGAGTAGCAAAACTCATCTTAAATATAATGCCATCATAGTTTGCTTGGACATTAAATTTCATCATAAAGAAGAAAAAAATTAATTTCAAGAAATAGAGGGCAATTGCTTTGATGTTTGGCACGAAATTCAACGGCCATCAACAGAGTTATCATGTTCATCACCCCGTTTAACAAAACAATGCAAAACCAGACCAAATGCACATACTAGATACCATTTCTCTAAACACACATAGATGTCAACAGTCAAAGAGCAATGATGACACAGAACAAAGGAATGACCATATAAAAAACTCCTCACCTTTGTGTGCCCACTGCCCCAATTTTATATTCAACAAACACCCATTTAGGGAAAAACACCACCAAACAAGTGAACAACCACATTCCACAGTTGTACAGAGAGAATGGGACAAACCCCTCCACCTAAAAAGATGCTTCCACCAAAAGAACCCCTGAACCACCCTAATTAATTTTTCTTTCTACAATAACAAATTTCAACCTCATAAAACGAAAAGAGGAAAAAAAAATCTCCTGTTCCACACATCAGCAGCAAAATATAGACCCAAAAATTTCAAAACTTTCACAAAAAATGAAGCAAAAGCCAGCAAAGAACAGTGTAGTTTTTTCCAATCTGAGATTCAAGTACATGAAATCAACACCAGCAAACAATGTCACACAATGTAAGTTGAAAACTTTGGACATACCCTCAACACAGAAAAGAAATCGGAGAAAAACCCACCAGCACTTCACCTCTTTACTCTCTTCACCCTTCAAAAGATTCCTTGATTCCCTCCTCAGCCCACCTTCTTCTTCACTTCACAATTTGGCACCCTTACCACCCTTTTCTTTAACATTTTGAGGAACACTACCCTGGTCCTGCTCCGGACCATGCTCCATAAGGACCCGCCACGTGGCAGCATCACACCCCTTCATTGTCACAAGGCTCTCCCACCATCTATCAATGTGTGGGACCCACTCCGATGATGTTTCCAATGATTTGTCCTTGATGCCACGTGTACGGGTGATGCATTAATATGAGTATAATTGTTGGTCAGAGTGGTCGAATTTTGAATTGTCACAACAAAAATTAATATTTTATTAACTTTTTTGATCTGAGACATGTGATGTGACAGAGCCGTGACAGTCCTTGCTCCGAATATTACAATGTCAGTAGTAAGAGACTTGGAAATTGCGAAAAAAAAAATTCTGAGAAATTAACAATAATTTTTACATCATTGTTAAAATTTGTACCTAGGAACATGTGGTTGTAATTATTGTAGCTTCAATGTTTCATCATTTTGATTAAGAGAACAAAAAAAAAAAAAATCAGATCTAGATCATGTGATTCATTTTGAAAGACCACTGCTTAGTCTTTATTATATGCTATTTTGGACAACCTAAGTTGTTGATTAAGAATAATTGTCTTGATTAAATAATTTATTTTTTTAACTTTCTATTTTATAGTGATTTTAAAAAATTCTACCTGATTTTAAATGTAGTTACTGTTTATTTTATTGAAAATGGAAAAACTATGTGCATATTATGGATATGATGCATATAAAAGATTGACAAATGTGTAGGATCTTATCTAAAGATTTTGAATTTAAATTATTAAAATGCAATGGTGCTAAATTTGATAGAGAGTGATTTGTCGTTATTGATATTGAATTGTTGTCAAGTTACGTGTTTAGATAGATCTAACAATTTAATTTAAGCTACATATCTAAAATATTTTAATTAGTTAATTATATAGAAATTTATAATATAGATGTACCAAAATCACCTTTTGTTTTAGTATAATATATTCCAGTTAATTATTGGCTAGTTGCTCCTTTCAAAAATCATTAGTTCAACTTGGACTTAGTCTAGAATATGAATTATTTATTTTTTTATATAATTAGGATTTACTATAAGACATATATAAAGAGAATCTATACACAAATTATTCTTTTTATTTTATTTTTAAAAATATTGTAATATTATAATTCTGTAATAACATGTTATATAAAAAAAAGTGATTGCATAACTGAAAGAATACTTCCTAACATCGTGTTATATCAAAACTATATAATAAATATTATAAATTGAATATCGTGTTATATTAAATTGTATATTTATATGAATTATATGTTACTATAAGTATAATAAATAAATAGCATTAAAAATAATAATGATAAATACATTTTATTTAATATATTTAAAATTAAATTTTAGTTTATTAAAATAAAATAACATGATAGTGTTAACATGAACGCACACTACAGTAATGTTCTCCCTAATTTTAATAATCTATTTCTTGTATTTATTTTATTGTATTGCATGTCTTATTTAGAGTTTAAAATTATATTCTTAAGTGATTATTTCTGTTCAAAAGTTTAAATTGATTTTCATTAAAAAGTTTACAATTAATTTTGCTCAGTCTAATGAAAACTCATTTCAGATAACATTGACTGATATTAAAAATAGAATTTTTCTTGGTCAGTCCTTACAATGATTTTATATTTACAAAAGTGCTAACATATTTTACTTTATTTTTTTACTTCAAAGTCTTGCACCGATGGTTATAAAATATTTCAACACGACCTTTACAAATTAAAGTAAAAGTAGAGCAAATATTTTTAAAAATATATTAAAAAATAACATATGTCAGTTTATTTTAAATTTTTATAAAAACCAATTAAGTAAAAATAAATATATAGATTATTTTATTTTAATCATTTATTATAAATCATAAATATATTTATTAAAACGTATCAATTATTATAAATCATAAATGTATCAATTATTATAAATCATAAATGTATCATTTATTATAAATCATAAATATATTAATATCAAATTCATTAATTTGCTTGTTGACAAGTTGAGTATTCTACAAGTTTACATATAACTGACTCAGAAATTAAAAACATTATTTGAGGATTGACTTTTTAAGTTTTGTGTGGTAAGTTTCAAATTTGTTAATTTTTGTATTGAATAAATTTCTGTTATGAGATATGTTCGCTTCTCTGTGTACTAAAGAAATAATATATTTAATTATATTTTTAATTTTGAGATAAATCTAATTTTGGTCCTCTAAATTAAAATATCATTTTATACTTTTAGACACTAAATTTGATAGAATAAAATTAGTTTTAAATTTGATAGAATAAAATTAGTTTTAGCAAAAATATCTTCATCTCTGACAATTAGTGGTAGAGATTAAAATTTATAAAATTGAAAGAAAAAATCTAAAACTAAATTTATTTCAAAATTTGAAGGAGTATAAAGTAATTAAGTACATAAATAAAATAAAGATTAGATATGAGAAAATTTGAGTGTGTAGAAAAAATGTTAGAAGTGTAATGGAGATTTTAAACTTTCTTGGAAATATTTTTGAAAGACAAGTTTTCGTATGAACAGTATGATGAGATGGTTTAGTATTTGAAAAATAAAATTTAAAATATAGTTATGATTTTTTTAAAAATAATAAAAGACATTTATATGTGTATATATCCAACAGTAAAAGTAATAAAAATGTGTTTTTATACTAATTCACTTTCATTAAATTGTGTCTAATTCTTATTTTAAAAACAAATAAATAGTTTCATTATAATAAAAATATTACACAATTAGTTTTTACTATTATTCCACCCTTACACAGCTATATAAAGATATTCTTAATTATTTTTCCATCTCCTTTCTAGATAAGATACAAGAGTGTTTTGTTTTATTAAATTATCTTCTTTTTAATATTTCATTATTATCATTTTTAGCCAGAAGATGAGAAAATATTGTTGAAAAACACTCTTTGCTTTACAAATAAAGTTCATTCTTTAATTTTTGTCTATAAATAATTTACTGATTTACATTTTAGAGGAGAAGAAACATATCAACATGAAAGTTATGTGTTATAGATAAATTTATTAGTTGTATCTTAATGGTAAAATGCTTTATTTATATATATTTCATGAACAAGATGTTTATAGATCGTGTCTTGTGTGTCAGTTGTAATAAGAGTCCATTGAAGAGTGATGTGTCAATTATATCAACAGTCAGATTGAAGAGGGGAGTAAATAAAGCATTTACTTTAGACTTTTAAAAAATTAAGACGTTTAATAATATTTTTCAGTACTAATATTTTTTTTATTAAATTAATTATAAAATCATGTTTAAGAAAAAAAATCTCAAAATTTTATTTTAGTATTAATATACCTCTATAAAATTGATTATAATTTCTTTTTAAGAAAAACAAAATCTCAAATAATTTTTAGTACTAATCTATCTCAATTAAATTAATTATAATTTTATGTTTGAAAAAAAGTAATTAAATTATTATTGGTATCTTTGTTAGTTTTTATTTGTATTAAAAATCATATTTAATGAGAAAAAAAATTTCAATAAATTATAATTTTGTTTAGGAAAAAGAGAATGAATACTTATTATATTCTTTTATAATCAATTTTAACTTCTATTTTCTTCTTTTATCTTTATGTGACTTATCATCTATTGTTTTCACTCTTTGTCTTTCCTTGCTTTATTCTATTATAGGGTTTTGGCATATTTCATTCGTTACATCTCATGTTGTGTGTAGTAATTTTTTTATCCTTATTTTTTGTTAGTATGTTTTTCTTTTTATTTGTGTTGTTGTTTTTATTCTATTTGTTGAATTTGTATTATGATTATAAATGTGTTTCTTTTGTCCGATTTTGTTTTTAGGTACATTTCGATTTATAGATTTCAAGAGTTTTTTTGCATATATTTTTATCAGAAACTGAAATTTTTGCTTGTATTAAATTATAAAATTATTAACTAGGTTAGAGTTTAACCTTTTGGTGGATAATCACTACAAAAAAAAACTATTTTGAGAAGGATTTTATTTCACTTTGTGGAGGTTTAGGATGACCTTTGGTATCTCATTTATATTGTGGAGTTTTTTTTTTCTTTTGTGGAGGGTTTTAACCTCTCCTATTAGTAATTATTATTTGGTGGAGGTTTGAAACCTCCTTTATTTGCAGCTATTTTATTTAAATCCTTTATTTTTTTTTCATTTGTTTTTTTTTTGGGACCTTTTTCAAAAAAAATGTATTCTACTATAGAAATAAAATAAAATAAATAAAAACACTTGTAATATTGACTATTCGTCCTCATCCCCTAAGGTACACAACCCTAAAAGAACAACTTGAGTAGGTTGAGGACTACCCTTACTCGTCCCAAACAGCCATAAGAAGCAACCCAAAGAAGGTGCTAATTGCAAACTAAGGACTACTTGTCCTCGTCCCAAGCCGCAAGAAGCAACCCAAAGAAGGTGTTCGTCCAAGCAAATGATTGCACGTCATCATCCCCTCTAGGGTACCAAATTCTAAGAAGGCCATTACGAGGCATTCACTTAGTATTCGGCCTAACTAGGTACATGTCGGACTAGTAGGACAACATGTACTCGGACTGGCCAGCTAATCAGGGCATTCTAGTCATCTTAAAGGGAAGTAACTCAGCTTATATAATTTACCATAATTACCAAGTAATTAAGACTACTAAATCAAAGCCTAACAAGGTAAGGACCACGAACCCTACTATAAAAGGCACATTTTATGAAATATATGTTTACATTACTATTTTGACATCTGATTCCAGTATCTCGGATTGACTTTGGTATCGAAGTGTCTTTTGCAGGCACTTATCTCCTCTTGCGTCCTAGAGTTGAGGACGAGATACCCTTGAAGTGAAGACCTTGGAACCCAGGAGGATCATCTAGGAGACTTTGCAAGATATATATTACTCTCGTAAGAACAACTCGTGCCCACCGTGGGGTCGATAATATTCTGTGAAGAAAGAGCATTGAAATTCAAAAAGACTTGAAAGATTTTTGAAGATGGTGTCTACAAGAAGTAGAGTTGTAGAAGTCAAGGGAGTCGGCCCCGCGACTAACCTGGCCGCCATACTGGAGGCCTATGCAAAAATGCAGTAGGAGTTTGCTAACTACAAGAAGAGGAACGTTGAAGAGATAGAGGCCTTAAGATAAGAAAATGTTAGGCTAAAGAAGAGGGTCGAGACCGCCAAAGGAAAAGGAGTGGACGAATTCGGGGCATGCAGAACCAGAAGCCACTATTCGAGAAACTGAGGAAGAAAGTGAATACCCGACCCAACGAACCAAAGGAGTAACCAACAACTCCACTGCCACCCTTAACAACTGCCATCACCCCTTTGTTGATGGGATTACAGAAACTCCCCTTCCCAAATAGTGGAAGGCGACAATAGTGTGTTGTGATGGCACTGTAGATCTTGATGAATACATGTTCGTGTACATGAACCAAATCATCTTATACTCCACCAATGACGTTGTTTTCTACAAGACCTTCTCATCAACCTTACAAGGACCAACTATAGATTGGTTCGCCAACTTGCCTTTTTTCTCCATAAATTACTTCGATGCATTAATGGCATCCTTTACTACCTACTTTGAGACCAATCGCCGACACGACATCACTTCCCTCTCCCTGCTCAACATAAGGTAGGAGGAGGGTGAATCCTTAAGAGCAACCAATTTTGAATACTCCACTACAACCAATTTTGAATACTAAATTTAAGCTTTTATATAATATCACTACCTTCCCATTTTAATCACTTCATGACCCAAAGTTAACCCAATTATAATTATAAAACCAATGCCGCAATTTTGATGCCTACACCCAAAACAATGCATGGTAATTGCATAAAGGTTAAAATATCTCGTTGGTCTCAATTTTTGTCAAATTTTTTTAAATAAGTCCTAATTTTGGTTTTGTGTTCAAATAAGTCCCAATTTTCGTCAATTTTGTTCAATTAGGTCCTTTTTTGTTAACACTGACCATGAACAGTAACTGCCATGTGTCACTTCGTGATTTTTTTGAATTTATTTATTTATTTTTTTAATTTTTATTAATTTTTTTTAAAATGTTTTAAATTTTTTTTAAATGTATACGTGTCATGGTTAATCATGCATTTGTGCATAATTAATATAATAATGACATAATGGATGATAGGGAAACAAGTCCAAATACCATGAATGATGCTATTGAAGATTTTTTAGTTATTACAAGTTGTTCAAAGGAATTTATATGAAGATTGCAATGAGTATTCTAAAGTTTCTTTCTTGATCAAGTTGTATCATGTGACGCCCAAACTATTATACTAAATAATTATTATTTGATAAAAAGATATGGAATTAATTTTTTTTACCATAAGATTTTCCTTGAGAGAACATTAATAATAACATAACTTCATATTCATATATATATATATATATATATATATATATATATATATATATATATATATATATATATATATATATATATATATAGTTTACATCTTTGTAATTGTTCAT
>Ga0214542_1012914_pt1 | contig 10413 bp, 3 predicted proteins | sample CNSS1metaG_FD_160096 | JGI IMG/M metagenome (GOLD analysis project Ga0214542, IMG submission 160096) | Root nodule microbial communities from cowpea collected in UCLA plant growth center, Los Angeles, California, USA - CNSS1 | ecosystem: Host-associated > Plants > Roots > Nodule | place: USA...
GTCAAGATTAGACTTCAACCATTTCATTCTCATGCATTCTAAATTATCCCAATTCCATATTCATGTTAAAATCAATTCACAAGAATACTCAAATCCTATTCCTAGAGCCTTTGAGCCTATGATCACTTATCAAGTGTCAATTCCTTGAATCCTCAACAAGTGAAATGATGCATTAGTTTCAAGAATATAAGATTACTAATGAATCAAGTTCTATTCCTAGATACAAGCATCAATTAGGTATTTAATTTCAAATATAGATTCTAAAGATATTTCCCAACACCTCAAGAATCACAAATAAAACATGGGAACAATCCACATCAAGCATTAGGCATGAAAATCAAATACTAACATGAATTGGAAAAACATATAAATTATCAACACAATTTTACACAAGAATTCAATGTTTTACATCTATTCTCAACAAATAGAAATTGCTCTCCATGGTAGAGAACCCAGGGTTTTACAAAATTGAAGAATAGGGAAGAAATTGGAACCATAAAGTTGAAACAATCCCTCTCCCAAGGTTCTTGAATACTGCTCCATGCTCCAATTGTGCCTCCCATTCGCATCTTCGCCTACAATTTTGTAGCCCATCATCCTCTCTAACCCAAAAGGGATAAAACCTCCATGGATGAAGAAGGAAACCCAAGAAGGAGAAGGGAGAGTTTCCCAACACCCCTAATAGGCTCCAAGAACCTCTCACAAGCACCCAAGATGTTTCTCTTTGTGCAAAATGAGGAATCCCATAATACTCTCGTAGAAACATGATTAAATAACCATATTTGCGTATTGGGGTCGATATTCTCGCTCAACGAGGCCTAAAATCGACGTTCTCAGACATATAACTCGCAGGGCAAGCCATATTTTTGCCCAGCAACTTGAATATTGTAGTTCTGGTCTGTTATTTTTGCCTAGTGAGCAACTAGCTAGCCCAGTGAGTGATCCTGGCGCCCAATGGTCATCTTTTGGCCTTCCAAGGGGGGTCCAAGGTAGTATATACATATAGGTGAGTCCTTTCTCCATGTTTGCAGTGTTGTGCTTAATCTCGGTGCCCCTCGACATGGGTATTTGTGTAAAATTCAATCTTTCATGTCCAATCATGCTTCCTTGAGTTTCAACTTGTTTTCCTCCACTAGAATTGCTTCCTATTGTTTTATTTCACACTTTCGCAACCTAAATCACAACGGGACAACGTATCAAAGAGAAATTAATTTGAAAAAGAGATTTGAAGTCGTGACCATAGTTTATTCTGGAAAACAATGGAAAACAATAAAATAAAAATAAAGTCTGCGAAAACCAAATTTAGGGTCTAGGAGTCGATTACGCGTAGGGAAGGTATTAGCACCCTACAACGTCCACCCAAAGGCGGTACCTTTAATTAAATTTACAAAAGAGATGTGTTTATTTTATAATATTTATTTTTCCCAAAAATAAGAAAATATTGAACAAAATTATTTTTGGGTTAAATATGTTTTTAGTCCCTCAAGTTTTAGTGAATTTTGAAATTAGTCGCTCTTCGAAACTTTATACCAATTTAGTCCTTCATCTTTAGAAATGCGTGGATTTAGTCCTTCTTACCAAATTTTGTTAAGTTTATTTGACATTTTAAACGCATTTTATGATATTATATGAGTTAACATTAAAGAAAAAATGTGTCAAACAATGTAAATAATTCAAATACTATCATAAAATGCGCTTGAAATGTCAGATAAACCTAACAAAATTTGGTTAAAAGGACTAAATTCGTGCATTTTTAAAGATGAAGGACTAAATTGATCAAAAGTTTTGAAGATGGACTAATTCCAAATTTCACTGAAACTTGATAGACCAAAAACATATTTAACCCATTATTTTTTGAGTGGAAAGGACCCAATAAAGGTTAACCTTGGTCCTACGTATTCTCATTAAAAATGAGAAATCAGGGCTATGTAGTTCTTTGTAAAACTATTTGGAAATGACATTTTGAAAGTGAAGTCGACAAGGTCTGACCTCGCTCCTATGTATTTCCATGCACAATGGAAAATCATGGATCATGTAGTTCGTGATAAAACTTGATTAGAATATTTAATTTTTAAAGTTGTCTTTTCACATTTTTGAAACTAAGTGTCATGTGACGCGTGCGACCGGGTTGACACCAAAAACATTTTTTATACTGTGTATTTTTTAAAAGGAGTGTCGTGCGACACAAGCAGTCGATAAGACACCAAAACGTTTCTACAATTTTTATATTTTTAAAAGGTGTATTGTGCGACATGAGCGGTCGATTAGACACTAAAACTGTTTTTATAATTTTGTATTTTAAAAAAAGAAGTGTCATGCAATGCGAGTGATCGATAAGACACAAAAACAATTTTTATAATTTTTTATTTTAAAAAGAATGTCGCTCGATGCGAATGGTCGATTAGACACTAAAAGAAAAAAATAAAGAAAATAATTTTAAAATTTTATTTATTCTTATTTTTATCATTTTAAAAACTATTTTAATTTTTTTTATTTCAATTTAAAATACTTTTATTATTTTAGAGAATTATGTGATTGAAATGTCAGATTTTGTGCCCTCATGTATGGATAAGATCTCTAATAAACCGAGGTATTCAATAGGCCAAGGAATTGGGTGAAAATTCAAGTCAGAAAACACGTTTCCATAGAGCCAAGGTCATTGCAAGAATCCATAACGATGTCTCCCTAGGACCGACGTCACTGAGGGTAGCTGGTTGATGGTTCAAGATTTGCAAAGATGTCACCCTAGGACCGACCTCCATGTAGGAAACTAAGATTGAGAGGAGAATATTCAATAATATAAAGGAGAATCTTGGAGAAAAATCTCATCTACATTTGATGAATATAAAACATATTAGGAGATATTATTGTTGTTATTTACTAATTATCTTTTGATTAGATTATTTGAGAATATTTGATTATGTATATCTACAAAAATTGTACCCGACTTGCTTATAAATAAGACTGTTACTCCCACAGTCAAGAAAAGAGAATTATTTTGGCCTAAGTGAGTCATTAGCTAAGGTTAAAATACTTCTTTATTTTTGTCTTTAGTCTAAGGTTATTTTACACCTTTTTTGATCGGAACAAATTTAATTAAAAAAATGGTAAAATTTGAAATAGAAAATTGGAGTGCATAAGTGAGTATATGGGTGTAATGAGAAAAACTATACACATGGGAATGGGATGCATAAAAAGAAAGGCATGATGCATAAAGTAAACGTATCCTAGCCTAAAAAAAGATAATCCAGCACGTTCGTTTGTGATTATTTAAAGGGATATGCGAGAGACGATTTGGGGGATGGATGGATTAATCCATCCCCTCAAAAGTGCGAAGATATTGTATATATTTTGTACAAATTACAAAACTACCCTCGTTGTGGTTTCCCGTTTCCAAAAGCATCTGCAAAAATTCTTCCTATGCCTTCCTCTACCAAGATTCCTGAACCATATTCTTGATCAAGATTCCTTCGTCCTTGTTTTTTTTTTTCGAAGCTCATTTTAAAATGGAAGCTGTGAATGTGAATGTAGTGTGCTTGTGAATGTGATCCGCTGGTATTTTGAGAGGTGAGTTACGGTGTGTGTGTGTGTGTGTGTGTGTGATTGTTGAGTGCATGGAGGGGAAGAAGATTAGGTGGTTCGGGGTGTGGTGGTCGAGGAATGCCATGAAGGATGGCCGTGCTTTGTTAAGGTGGTGTGATTAGACATGGACGTGGTTGGGTGGTTATATGCACCGATGTTGCAGTGCTAGAATTTTTTGAGAGGTGGATGGCACCGATTATGTAACCGGTACCTTGATTTATAAAAAAATGACACCGGTTACGACACCAGTGTCGATAGTTTTTATTTTATTTTATTTTTTTACCTTCAGTTTTGTTTTTTTGCAGGTGGAGGAGTTGGTTGAAGTTGCCACTAAAGTTGTTGTAGGAGCTCTGTCTACACTACTGGGGAAGTTGGACGGCCAGACCTGGTGGTTTGTTCGCCGGAATGAATTATTTTTTACGCTATTTGGTTTGTTTGAAGGTGGAGGCGTTGTGGGGAGTTGCAGGTCGGGAGTTGCCGAATGTCGGAATTGTGAGCCTCCATAGCTGATACAGTTGCACATGACTCGTGTCTCATGACACTAACTACCTTCACTGAAACCAATCGTAGGAGAGAAAGAAAAATAAATTAGCAGATAAGTTCAAAGTACAAACAAACTATCTAGCTACCTTCATTTTTCTCTTCCCGTGAGGATTATTACTATTGCTACTACTCTTCAACTGACCTGATGAAGATTTTCTTCCTTTTCCACCTTCTTTCGGCGCAGGATTCACCACCACCGGTTCACCATTCTTGCTTCGGTTTGACCCCGAGTCTTCATGACCTGAAGCAGCACAAGAACTTTTGTCTTCTTCCTTTTTTTAACAGTGAAAACACAATTTTGTAGTACTTTATTGTAGTACTTTTTTTACATTAATAAATGTTCAAATATTTTATTTTTTATTTTTGAATTAATTTTATGATTAAAATTTATTAATTTATAAATTATTTTAACAACATCAATTCAAAAAATTCATCTCTTTTTACACAAGAGTATTATGGTAACTTAATAAATATATCTATTTTAACAATTAATTTTATCTATCACATCAATCAAATCTTTCACTAACTTTCACAAAACTTATCTTCAAATCCACTCACTTTACTCTCTAAATTCACTCAAAAAAACACAAAAATTCATCCACCCAAATCTACACAAATCCACCTTCCTACTCTCCTCCATATCCACTCCCTCAAAGTAACAGAGCCTAAGAGTTCTCATTAATTCCTCCAAAATTCATCGGCTTCTTTCCCATTATCATCTTCAACCTCACGCACACCCACCACCATCGGCGGCCACCATCCAAAATGCAACCATGCTCGCGGCAAAGCCACCAACGATGACAATGGCCAATCTCGGAGGTTTACCGTGCCAGCACCGGCACTACTAGCTGCCCCATCACTCATGGTCGTGAAACATTGCGCACTGTCTCTGTTTGGGCAACACCGGCATCTCCGTTCTCGCAGCCGGAACCCTTGTCGTTATTCTTCTTCCTCCATTATTCCAACTACTATCTCCATGGTTCAAGCATAGCATCATCGGAAACTAAGGATGCGCCGCTGTCACAGTAACTAAACGAAACTACTACCATTCTTCTCATCTCAAACTCATAACTAATGAGATCATCCTATGTCAGCCAACCACTGTTTGCAATCAAAAAACATACCAGAAGCATCGCGACTTCAAAGGAACTGGAGCATCGTTGCGGCGACAGAGTTCGCACGGCTTTATCACTCAAACCGTTAACAACACTATTCTAGTCAGAACTATATTCCACCAACATCACCAACAACTCTAATGCTTATAATTTCTCTTTTATTTTTATTGATTTTGATTTTTTATTTGGCTTAACAATTACCTCATGTAAATTCAAAATGTCCCATTTTTGCTACGAGCACAATCTATATATGAGCACAACATGGCTATAAAAGTCAAGGAAAATGATAAATTGACTACCAAAATTTGACTACTTTATTACTATCTGAGTTGTCATCAAGGTGGAAATTATAATTTAATTTTTAAATTCAAAATTTGTTGTCCACACTAGAGAAATAGAAAGGAGGAAGGATTGTCACGCATGTTGAAATGTAACCTAGGTTCTGTTTTCTCTTTCCCTTCTCCTTTTGCAGAGTTTTTCTCCTTTGCTCCTCCCTTGGAATTTTTTGCTCCCTTGCTAGAATCAATTACGAAAGGAGAAAGATGCTCACCTTCCATTATTCTGTTTTTGTGCAGCATCAACGTGTTTCTGTTATGTGATTTTGTGTTGGAGTTGTGATAACATGTATTTTTTTGTCACAAGTGAGAATAAATTTTTCAAATTTTCACTTTAGGATTTGAATCATTTTGAAGAGAAATTTCTAATGCATTTTTCCTTGTTATTTTTCCTGTGCCTGTACTGTTGATGGTCCTGCCTCTGCTTGTATTGTTGATGTCCCTATCTATGTCTTTTGTATTTTTGATGTCCCTATCTATATCTTTTGATGTATTGTTGATGCCTAGTAGCGGGTATTAGGGTTTCACGCCATTTTTGAATTTTTTGTTTTTGTTTTTTGTAAAATTTTGGAGGTATTTGCTTTAGTGATGGAAGTGTTGTTGCGACGGGGCCTGTCAGAGGAGAATGTGAGAGAAGTTTTTCGAGTGTGGCTAGCTTGGATTCTAAAGTTTTGGTGTTACTCTAATCAGGTATAATAATAGGAATTGTTCAGATTAACATTGATTAAGACTATGTGTCCACAATGCACTCAGAACATTAAATTAATCTCATGAAAAAGCTGATATTGTTGTTTAATATTTACTAGTATGGGCTAGTTGTTGTTTTTTTTCATCAGATGTGTTACTTAAAATGTTGTCATACTGACCCTTTAAGTAGATTCAGTTGATGTTTTTGTCTAAGGAGTGCAAAACTGGTTCATTAATGGTTAGGATGTGGTGGAAGCAATTGAGTTTTGTGGTTCAATTTGTTTATTTTGTGTTGTGTCTTTTACCATGGAAGTGCAATCTCTGATGTCTGATTCAGTGACGTGTGTAAATCACTCCATATTCTTTTATTTCCATTGACGAAAGTTCACAAAGTAGTTCCTAGAATTTAGCCAAAATTTTGTCTTTGTGAAGATTTTAAGGTGAATTATCTAATGTAGCCAAAAGAACAAATCTATTTCCATTTGAATGGAAAAAAGGTGTAAAAAGTTGGTCTCTGGTTTTTAAATACTTTGAAATAGTTGCTTGCATATAAGTGGTTAATTTTGGATTCAAGATTATATCGTGAGTTTGTTGTGTAACGAAATCATTATCTAATCAAATTTTACTTAATCTAGTTAGATTAGTTTAAGGCAAAGCTTTGAAATGTAGAGTGAATCATGTCTAATGGACAATTTTCTTTTGAAGTTTTGATTATTAGATCTATTGTGTTAGTGGTTGATTATTATTAACATTAAAATATACTAGGGGAGAAAATTTGAATTTAACATCTTTAGAAATACAACGATGTTCACTTTTTACTTATAAATACAACAATGTTCACTTTTTACTTTAAACATCTTTCTATCTATACTACAAGTTATCAATTAGTTTTTGTTTTTCACTTTTGTTGGACCACGGCGTCAGTTTATTAATTGTGGCTACCACCATTCCTGTAATAGCTGCAGCATGATGAATAATCAATCGAGAGCAAAGAGAAGAAGAATAGCAAAATTTGTCACAATTTCAATAATATTGAATTTTCATTTTCTGTCTTTTCTATGTATTATTAATGTATCTTGTTATCAGAGCAAAACAAAAATACACTTTATCGACATTATTTTAGTTAATAATGTTTTGTTGACATAGAAAGTAATGTATTTTATTAATTAATCATGGTTCCTTTAAGTTAAAATTTAAAATTAATAAATTGTATATATAAATTAACATGGATAATCATGAAAAAATAATAATGATAACAATTATTATATTCTTATTCTGAAATTTTGAACTTAATTTTTATTAAAGATTTCTTTATTAATTTCTTAATAGTTAATTAAAAAGTTAATTAAAAATATTTATTTTTAATATATTATGTTATTTGACGTATACATTTAATCCTTATTTGATTCAATATACCCGAGACAGTTGCATGCTATATTATTATTATTATTTATTATTATTATTATTATAAAACTTTTTATATGTTATTTTAATTTTTTTGATAACCATGTAATTAATTTATGGCAAAAGTTTAATTCTCGCAGCATGGACAACCAATGTATATGTATGGTTATGAACCTAAACTAATTATTTTCCTTGACTACTCTATAAAAAAGACAGAAAACATGTCAAACATATTTGGTTACCCTAGTGCAAATAAGTGCTGAGTTGAAAAAGACTTTTTGTACAAGTCTATTAAAACTTCTAAAACTTGTAAATTTAATATTTGGTTAAAATACTTCATTGGTCCACATTTTTTGTCAAAAATCTCAATTAGGTCCTAAGATTTTTTTTAGTCTCAATGAGGTCCATATTTTTTAAAATGCGTAACAATTAGGTCCATTCCGTTAGTATGATGGTAACAATGTTAAGAATGTGCAACGTGTCAACTCCTCATTTTTTTTTTGAATTTTTTGAAATTTTCAAAATTTTCTTTTTTTTTTGAAAATTATTCATGTCACGTGTCACGTCAATATTGTATCATGTGTCAAGTCAGTAAGGTGACACGTATCAAGTTATTGTCTGAATCTCAATTTGATCCATATATTTGTTATTTTGATTATATTTCAGTCCATTTTTTTTAAATTTTCAATTTCATCCTCTCCAAATTGAGACCAAATTTACTTTTTATATACATTTTATAATGATATTTTTATTAAACATTTTAATAATATTAAGTTTATTGAATTTTTTATTTTACATTAAACTTTACTTTTATTTTGTTTTAAAATTTTAAAATATTTATTTTAACTTGTTACAAAATTGTTTTAAATAATTTATATACAAATGTTAGAGTTGGTTTAAAAATAACAATTTGATAAATTTAATTATAAAATTTTAAAACAATTTTGTAAAAAGTTAAAATAAATATATTTAAAATTTTAAAATAAATGGACTGAAATGTAATCAAAATAACAAATATATGGACCAAATTGAGATTCAAACAATGACTTGACACGTTTCACCTTACTGACTTGACACGTGGCACAATATTGACATGACATGTGGCAAAAATAAGAAAATTTTAAAAAAATTAATTTTTTTTTTGAAAATTCAAAAAAAAAAATTCAAAAAAAAGGAGGAGCTGAGACGTGGCATATCCTTAACACCGTTACCACCATACTAATGGAATGGACCTAATTGTTACCCATTTTCAAAAATATGGACTTAATTGAGAATAAGAAAAATCTTAGGACCTAATTGAGATTTTTGAACAAAAACATGGACCAATGGAATATTTTAACCTTAATATTTTATGTACACACCCAAGTAACATGTACTTGTTATGGACCACCAATGTCGTTACATTTAACTGGTTATGAACCCAAACTAATTAACTGACTTGATTGCTCTAAAAAAATGGCACAACCTGTCAAACATATTTGGTGACCGATATGTAAATAAGTGACGAGTTGTAAAGGACTTTGTGTACAAGTCTACCAGAACATGTAAAATTAATCTTTTTTATACACAATAACATACATGTACTTGTTATGGACCACCAATGTAATTACATTTAACTGGTTATGAACCCAAACTAATTAACTTCCTTAACTGCTAAAAAAGAGACATAAAACATGTCCAATATATTTGGTGACCGATGTACAAATAAGTGACGAGTTGAAAATGACTTTGTGTACAAGTTTACCAGAACATGTAAAATTAATCTTTTTTATACACACCAACGTATATGTACTTGTTATGGACCACCAATATAATTCCATTTAACTAGTTATGAACCCAGACTAATTTGTTAGAATTAATTGACGAATTAATTCTATTAGTGACTCATTTGAAATATTATGATGGGCCCAATTGTGATTTAATAAAATATAAAGACTTATTGGTTATTATTATGGGAAGTGATAATAAAATAAAATAAAGATAAAGATAAAATAAAAACCAACTTGATGGACGTTAGTTTATAAAAGGAATAGGGGTTCTGTCTCTGGCCATAAGGTTCTTTTCACTGTAACCCCATCAAGAACGTGTGAGAAGAGAAAGAAAGGCAAAGACATAGATTGAGAAACGATGATTGAAGAGCACACAAGATTACAAATTTGAAGAACGCATATTCACAGAATCTCCTATGGATCAAGGTTAGTGCTCTATTATGTTTTATCGAGTGAGAATCATAAATCTTAAAGATCCTTAATTAGTTTTACATGTGGTATCAGAGCCCAGGTTGTAGGATTTATGATTCTCCTATTATGTGATGTTTCTCCTTTATGATGTTTTCCCCTTATGCTATAAACCTTAATTTTAATTTTATTCCCAATCTTCACGAACCCTAATTATTAATTAAGGGTTTATAATTGCAAGGTTTAAATGCAAATAGAATTCAAAGCTTTTCCTTATGCCATGCCTTGAATTAAATTGGATTCTTGTTTTTCCGCTGTTACGATGCATCATTTTGCATTAATAGTATGAAAGTTGTTTATTTTAATTTAAAATAAAGTAATGAATGCAGTAATGTGTGAATGACTTAAAAACCATTATTGTGTAAATGTCAAAGTGAATGGCATTGAAAGTTAAAAAAAAAAAAAAATACTTGTGAACGTGTTTTTTTTGAAATGAGGTAGTGAATGGAATAAAAACTACCCATGTTCTCAACGTGCTCAGGGAAAATAGGTAATGTTTTGATTGATTTA
>Ga0214542_1012915_pt1 | contig 10412 bp, 3 predicted proteins | sample CNSS1metaG_FD_160096 | JGI IMG/M metagenome (GOLD analysis project Ga0214542, IMG submission 160096) | Root nodule microbial communities from cowpea collected in UCLA plant growth center, Los Angeles, California, USA - CNSS1 | ecosystem: Host-associated > Plants > Roots > Nodule | place: USA...
ATATATATACATGATGTGATGTAAGGCTTACTTCAATTGTGCATAACATTGTATTTCAGGAAGTTCAACCCTTTTACTTTAACAGTGTTTGGACTTGCTATAAAAAGTTAGTTTGTGGATATTTTGAACAAAATCAAGATAAGTAGTCCTCAACACTTTATTTGTTTATTATAATGTACTAATCTTGTAGTTTAATAGTTATCCTTTTATTTCACGATGTTGTAAGATTCTTATTAGGATTAGAGAAACCCTTTACTCTTTTCTCAGTAAAGTTTTAATTGTACATGAAAAAATTAAAAAAAAAAAACAGTTAAATTGTACTTTTGATTTCCCATTTTGTAAATGGGAATGTCAATTCTTAAAATTAAATAGATTTAGTGGTACAGACACATGTGATATTTATGTAGATCCATTAATTTGGTTGACAATTATGTGGTAAGGAGATAAAGATTTTGAAAACGACAAGTTATCCATGGTGTGAATACAACCCATACCTATTTATGGTCACTAATTTAACTTTATTCCTTCCTAAATATTATTATTTGGTACAAGATGCAAATTCTTATAAAACCAAAATCAAACCAAAAACACTGATCAACAGCCATTAATTATAGCTTATCATTTTAACCTTATGAAAAAGGAAAATACTAATAAATTTGTCTTATTTGAATGAATAGAATATGTCATCGTATCATATAATTAAGGAGACTAATATTTGACATCATTTTTCTATTAGCATTTGATACTGTCTTCCATAATTATTTACTTTCTTTTTCTTTTAAAAATATAAAAGTTAATTATTATTAAGACTATTTTACTTTTATACAAATGATCAAATGTCAAACAAACCTTTTGTCTATAACTAAACATTAGGTTAACTGATATTAATAGGTTGACTTGTGGCCATTTCATTCTTTTCATCTGATCAATTAAAGGCTTAAAACTGATTGAAACTGTGAAGAAAGAGTCAACCGAGTTAAACTTCAATTCCTGATATTAAAGCCAACTCAGAGGAATTTTCTTTAACACCATTGAAGTTGTGATTAAGAACAACAAAGTTCTGCAGCAAGACATTTAACTATGTAGGATATGATAATATAATAATGTTAATATTGGATTGGAATATACACTTCTAGGACCAAAAGGGGTTGAAGTTGAAGGCCAAAGTGAGTCTCCTATAACTAAGAAAAAGCAAGAAATTGAACTATATAACTAATCTAGAAGCCAAGTTTCTCTTGAACACCAGAATCATCCAGAAGCCATTTCTCAAGCAAAGAGAAAGGCATGTCTATGGCAGTAATATCAGGCTTGCTCTCATCTTGGAAGAGAGTTCCCTCAGGAGAAAGAGATGGCGAAAACTCAGAATTTGAAGACTCCAAAGACTCATAACCAAACAAGCTCTCAAAAGTCTCAGACAACTCCAAAGAATTATTTGTGCTTGTGCTTCCCTTTGTTGTTGTTCCTTCACTGGAAGCAGTGTCAGCTCCTGCACCAGCCAAGTTGTTGACGAAGGAGTTTTGAGTATTAGCACGCTTTGGTGTGTTCTTCATCCACCCCTTCAACAAACGAGCTATGTTGTCAGCACTCGAGGCATAGCTTATGGATTGTGCTGGTTTTGTGGTGCTGTTATCATTGGAAATGTTTGAGTTTAACTCAGCCAAAAAGGTAGAACTAGAACATGTTTTCTTCGGTGAAAGAGCTTCACTGAGAGCTTTCTTGGCCATGTGAATATCCGTTTGAAGCCTTCTTTCCCACTGCCCTCTGGACATTGACTGAGAAACTGAAACCCCAACATGCCCCATGCTTCCTTCAGAACCACTTGCTTCCAATTTGTTCAGCTTTTTCTTCAGATATGTGTTCCAGTAGTTTTTGATGTCATTATCTGTTCTTTGTGGTAGGTATGCAGCTATAGCAGCCCATCTACATCACAATCAATGTGGTTCAGTTTCACCATGTGAATGAATCCAAAAATCTCTGCTATAACCAGCTATGAGATATATGAATTTATTTACCTGTTCCCTAAAAGTGCTTGAAGATGGATTATCATCTTCTCCTCCTGTTCAGTGAAGTTACCTCTTTTGATCCCTGGCCTCAGATAATTAGTCCATCTAAGTCTACAACTCTTGCTGCACCTTGACAACCCTGAAAGTACAAGAATCATCAAAAAAATTTCCTAACTTGCCAAAAACCATGACAGAAGAACAATCATCCAAAAAACCAGTAAAAATAAAGATCTGAAAGTGAAAAATTTGACTAACCAGTATTGGTGGGAACAGCTTTCCAATTTCCAGGACCATGGTCCTGTATGTAAGACACCAAAATGATATCTTCTTCAGGAGTCCAAGGCCCTTTCTTCACACCTTTATCACAACAAGGTGGCCTTCCCATCTTGGCTTGTTCTATGTATATAGTTTTATGATATATAGCTATGGCTATAGGTATATATATAAGATCTCTTGGTTTTTTCCTTGCTTGCAATTGCAATGAGCCAAGGGAAGGGTCAAAATGAAGGCTGTATAAATAGTGAAAAAGGAAGGGAAGAAGAGTGTGTGAAGGGTCGCTGACTGAAGAAAGAGAGTGAAGGCAAATAGTCAAAAGTTGACAGCAAAAGCATTAACTGTTATAGGGAAGAAAGAAGGGCAAAGTCAGCTTAGGTTTGGAGCAATGGCTCTCTTTGTGCCTCTCAAAACCGCGTGGGAGCATTCAATGGCTCTATGCTACTTTTTTCAAGTCTCTAACCCTATCAAACCAAACATTAATGTTAATTAGATAAAGGTGGTGGCTCTTGCAAACTCACTCACACCTTTCTTTCACATATATACCTCTTCTTCTGCTAATACTATTTATTATATTATATTATATAAATTTCTTTTGTCAATTCTCAATCAATTCACCATCTCCTTTCTCTTTCAATTACTTATCAGTAACCTTTGGATTTTACATTTTCTTTTTCACATTAACCAATGTTCAATAAAATATGTTTTATATGTATCAAATTGTAGTGATAGTAGTTTAAAAAAACTTCTTTTATTGAAGTAATTTTTTTTTTGGAAAGTGAAAAAAAAAACTGTTTTGGGTATGTCTGATTAGTTATTAAAAATATGAAATTATTGTTTGGATGATAATATGTAGTATTAGTTAGTTTTGTTGTTTTATATTTAGGTGTGGTAAATTTTTCTTGATGATGGAATTAGCTCATTTATACTTAAAAAGAAATTTTATGTATTCACAATTGTTAAATGATGAATAATGTCATTTATTATGATGGGTGTTGGTGTTCTAAATATATTAAACTAATGAGTAAGAGAGTCATTGTTATATTATTTTTATTATGAATATTGTAAGTTAGCTACTTGTTAAATTAAAAATATAAAAATTATATTAATAACTAATTCTCTTAAAATTACTTTTATACTATTATATATTAAGATACACAAAAGTAAGATATGGTTGGTGTTTCACCAATCAAATTACACCCATTTAACTTTTCTGGATACAGTGCACATAAAGCATGATCATAAATGGTGATGGTAGACAATTGGTTGAAGCAATTTTGTGATGGAAAACCAGATACAATTCAAATTGGTTTTACTTTGCTATATTCATAATAAATTATGAATGACATGGGAAAGAATAAGCAACCATAGTAGCACAACTTTGAACATTCAGTGTTCTTGAGTAAACTGTAAATTAGCAGCAATATATTTTTTAATACTCTTTTATTTTAAATTCATTTTTTTTTAAATATCTAGATTTTACTTAAAAAAAATAGGTGGTAGAGGTGATATATTATTGTTATAGTGTTTGTCCTTTTTTCATATAGAAGGAGGTGCACATGAATATGTCCAAGTGCATTTAAAACACTATGCTAAGGGTAATTTTGATGATGAATTGAGTTAAATTTGAAATATCATCATTCCAATAAAATATTTATTGATGCATTTAATAAGGTTTTGCTTACAAAGAATGAAAGTCAATTTAAATTTCTATTTTCATGTGAAATTCAGTCGGTTAGGTGTTTTCTTCCAAGAAAGGGTCAAACCGCTAGACTTATGGAAACTACTTGGAATTGCTTACACATTACCACACTTTTACTAGGGTTATGTGACCACTCAGTTGCCCACAGAAACACTAATAAATTTTTTATTTTTGTTTTTGATCAAGTTTGTGTTGCTACTTACTTATTTGAAAGACAAAAAAAAAAGAAAAAATCTTCCTTTATATTATCATAAATTTAAGTTTTATTTTTTCTAAATTAAAATTGATTTTTAGTGTTTGCATAATTTATAATAAAAAATATTTGTTAAAATTAATCATGTACAAAATATCTTTGAAATTATAAACTAAAAATAAAAATTCTAGATTATAAAAAATTTAAAAATTATTGATAATTAAAATAATTTCTAAAATATCACTATTAATCATCAAGATTATATCAAAAAAATAGTTTCTAATTTTGTATCTAAAATTAATTAGTAGTGGGACATAATTAGATACAAACTAATATTTTGATAATTAATGTTAGTGATTAATTTCAATATCAATAATTTTTAGTTTATAAATTATTATTTATATTAGTCAATAATTAATTATTTTTTATTTTTAAAATTTATTATTATGTAAGCAATTTCTTATGATGATAAAGGAAAAATGAAAAAATGAAATTGAATAAAACTAAACCAAAACAGAAAACCTGTTAGTGATTTTTTTGGTTGTTTTAAGATAAATTGTAGTACATTGAAATGCATTAAGTGTTAATTTAATGATGATTATTGTGTGGAGATGGGGTTAATTAATGATATATTTTTGAAAGAACAGAAAAGGTTAATACATTAATAAGGTGTGGGTAAATAGCAGTGGGGTTGAGAGGAATACAGCTATGAAGTGGGTTGATTTTGACTTTAAACTCTGAAAGTGTTATCAGAGTATTAAAGAGGTTAGGCATGTGCCTCCCATGATGACAATCTTCAGTCCAACCTCTTAAAGAAGATGATGCCAAACCAGACAAAATGTTTCTCATGTTATTCTAATTAGTGTGATTAATTAAGCTCTTCCCATAAACACATAACACCACACACAACTCCATCTTCTTAATGCAGATGTCTAGTCTCCAATGCCACACAACCATGACAATTCACTGTGTTTCTCTTTCACCAAATCAAACTTAACTTTACTCTCTCTCTAATGAGTCTGCTATTATCATGTGTGTGTTTTTTTTAACCTAATCATTTGTTGCTTATTTGGTTTTAGAAGAATTAGGTTAAATCATAACAATACAGTATTTTAAAATGTATTATAACAAATGGAAATAGATATAGTTTTTTTCATAGCTGTCAAAAATGGGTTGGAACCCGTGAGCCACAGATTTGGGTCGGATTGGGTTAAATTTTTTTTACAAATTTTAATACGGGTTGATTTTTGACCCGGCTCGTCCGGATTGAACCCGTGGTGAGTCGGGTTGGCTCACCAACCTGCAGATAAAAGGGTTACACAAGTATTTTTAATTAAGTTGGGTTTTACATTTGGGTCATGTTAGATTTTTTTTAACCAACACATAAATAATTTGTATTTTTTTTTTATTTTTTTTTTGTATTTGGATTGTATTAAAGTTTATTTAGATTTTAATTAGAATTATAATTTAGTTTTGACTTAAAATAAAATAAAAAGTTGTATTTTTTTTTTAATTAAGTGAACTCGTGAGGCAACCCAATTAACCCGCTAATCCGTAGTGGATCAAGTCGAGTTTGAATCTTTTTGGCTCATTGAAAAATGAGTCGGGTTGGGTTAGCTCACTAAATCATCAATATGTGATGGGTCGAGCCGGATCGGATTACCCGTTTTGACAGCTCTATTTTTTTGTTGACAATAATTTTTCTAAGTTAAAATAATATATCTAAATTAAGTATAATTTTAATTAGTAATTTATGTGTAAAGTTATAAACAATTTATTCTTTATTAGTAGTAAGATAATGTATGCCAACTTTTCTACGTGTATCATCATCTTTATCTTTAATTTACGCGTGAATAAATATATGAAACAATTTCATTTTCTTAAATCAACAACTTCGATTATTAAAATTTTTATACTTTATACGATTTTTTTAAAATTTGTTATAAAATTTTGTAAGAATTTTCTATAAAAAATAATTGATAGCAATTTCTTACAAAATTATTTTTCATAACAAAAATTTGTAAGTGTTTTTTATAAAAAAGATTAAAACAAAATTAACAAAAATATGTATTTTTCTTAATAGTTTTGCTCTAGGAGAAAAAAAAATTCGAAAAAAAGATTTGAAGATGGTATATGTCAAGATTACTCTCATCCCCGTTTATAAGCTCTGTCATTATAGTTATATTTAATAAATTATCCTTTTATACTCTAAAACTCACTATGCAAGTTAACAAATTTAATCTCATATTTAGTGGTAATTTATTTGATTTGTATTTATATATAAATTTATGATTTCTAATATACTATCTCAACAAGCTTTTGAGTTAATAAGTAAACTATGAAATGAGGTTTTGAATGAGAAAATCTTTTAATTTGACTTGTTCATTGCATTGTTGGTTTACTAAGTTGAATTAGACTACGACGGGCTTGAAACTTTCTCTTCCTATTAATTTCTAGTTTATTGATTATTCATATATAACCATAACGAGTTATTTCTTAATTCCTGTTTCAGAGTTAAACTTTTATTTAAAATTTACTTTGAAAGATAATTAGAAAGAAACAGGGGAAATAATATTTCTTTTTACTTTCTCTATTTTCTTTTATATATTATACTTTTATTGAAGGTTTTAATTTTTAATTATTTATATCGTTTTATAACTTCAAACTAGATAAAAACAATACTAATATCAATTATATTCATAGAAAATAAGAAAGTAAAAACAATTGGAAATGAATTGGGTAATCCCTTTTGAAAATTTCTATTGGGTAATCTAATGTAAAAGAAATGCGAAAGATTATAAAAAGTACTGATAAATAAACCAAGATAAGAAATTGACATATGTTTAATTAATTATTTAAAGAAAACTAGCATTAATTGATAGTGGATTAAAGTATATTAGAAAAAAGGTTATAGTGTGATAAGATTCAATTCAGTCAATCTAGATTTTATGTGTGGATAACAAAAGATTTAGACTTCACACTTCAACTCATCCAAATATTTGTGAGTGAAGTTAGTCCATATCTTTTAGCTAGTCATATATATATATATATATATATATATATATATATATATATATATATATATATATATATATATATATATATGGAATTAATCTAAAAATATATATAAAAAAAAAATCAAGCTTACATTGATAGTTTTATATTTTTGTCCACTTTTATCACTAATTTTATGATATGTTAAGTCTAGCTGCAAAAGTCAAAAGGGTACTTCTCAAAAGATTAAGAAAGGTCTATAATCTAGATTTTTTTTAATACAAATAGGTTCCTAACTTTTCATCGTAGGACTGTACTTCTAAGATGTGACTGTACTTCTAAGATTTGATTATGATAGTATAAAATAGATCAAGAGTGAATTAAAATAAATATTAAGTATATTTGATTTTTTATGCATATATGGTAAGAGTAAAATAATAATTAATTGTGATACTAATGATAATAGTAATGTCTTTAATAATAAACATATTATAGTAACAACAATAATCGCAAAAATAAGTGGTGATGGTTTTTATAATGATAATAATGAGAGAATAATATTACTAATGATATTAACGAAGGTGTAGTGATAGTTGGTGCAATAAAAATTATATGATGACATCAATGATTATATTGAAAAATATGAAAAAAAAAATTGATAACAATGAGGAAGTGGTGGTAGTTGTTCATAACAACAATCATGGTGTAGTGATGGTGGTATTCAATACATTAGATGGTGGAAATTATAATTAACAATATAGTCAATATACAACCATGCATTATTAGTTAGTATCTCAATGTAAAATATGTACATCATAATGGAACATAGAGTTTCCAAAAGTCTATATATACATTAGGTATTCATCAAAAACAATATCTAAGCATCAATATATATACACCACACCAATGATTCACCTTACCATTTTCACCAACATGTAATTTGACATGTATATCACACTTTAATAAGATATATGAACATATGAATATCAACATTTAACTTACATCATCATCATGGCTAAATGCCACTTAAGAGAGTTTTCTTTCATGAGCAATCTCACTTCCTAGAAATGGGAAAATCTTCTTACTTAAGTGGTTTCACACTCTTTAAGTGAAATAACTCTAACCATAACTGATTTTGTCTTTGCGCTCAAATATATTTTTCTTACTTGAGTGTCCTCATATCGTTTGAGTTATATACCTTTTAGGTCTCTTCCAACATGTTTCAAAACATCAACCCAATGTTTCACTAGTGCTTGAACAATATAGCCTACGTTTGAGTGTCGTGATGTAGATGCATGGTTCTCGCTCGAGTGACTACAGAGTTTTGTGAGCTACATTTCTTCTAGAAGAGAGAGGGATATCATGACATCTCTTGTTCAAGCTACAAGCTTTAATATGAGTTTTCTCCTCATTGCTTGAGTGAACATATTATCATTTGAGCGATAATAAGCAGTGAAGGTACACATTGCTTAAACATCACTTGAGCAAGGAACCATCACATAATCAATGTGCATGAAAACAACATTCTTCAACTTCCAAAGAATGTTGAATAAAATAACAATGAGAAAATAACACCTAAAACTTACTTCAATCCCCCTAACATATCAACTACATTGATAATCATCTTGAAACACATTTTTAATATCATGTACATTTTACATAACATTAAAATTATATGCAAAGGTATACATATTAAATTTCATTGACATGCAATTTAACAACCACAAGTTTTCACTAATTTAAATAATCATTTTATTAAATAGATGCAAATAACAACCTACTTACCCTAAAATAACATGCCTACAAGTACAATCTTCCTTAAGTCCAGACGAGTCAACCCTAATTGAAGGTTTAGACTATTTGGCACTAGTTGAAGGTTGAGTTGAGTAGGTCCAAGCTGAAGGTTGAGTTGAGTAGGTTTGGACTAAAAGTAGAGCCAAGTTACCTAAGATGAAGGTCTATCTTAGTCAACCCGAATCAAATTATAAGTTGAGTCGACTCAAGAGAAAGGTCAAACTAAGCCAACTAGACAAAAGGTCAAGATGAGTCGCTTCTATGAATAGATAGAGATAAGTCAGCTTTGGTCGAAAGTCAAATTAAATCGATTCGGGCTCGTAGTCCAGTAGAGTCAGCTCGAGATAGATGTTGAGAAGACCTGACCCGAGTTGAAAGTTTATATAAGTCGAATTTTTGAACTTGAGGACTTTTTCCATCTTCAACAATGAGAAATTCCACAACTTCTATAATTTCAATTTCCTTTTTTTTATGTTGTATTTAGATGGGGCAATTTAACAAAATAATTCATTTATTTCGAGAATTTGAAATTCTTTGAAGTAAAATGACTTGTCAACTTAAAAATAAATTGAAAATGAGGAATTTTAATATGTTTCAAAAAAAATAATAGAATTTTAAATTCACTAAAAAAAGAAGGAAATTGAAATTCCACAAGTGTGGAATTTCTCACTAGTGATGATGAAAAAAGTTTACAAGTCCAAAAGTTGACTCATATTGACTCGCGGGTCGAGCCAAGCTGGATCAGACCAAAACTCGAGTCAAGTTAGCCCAGACCGAAAGTCAAGCCGAGTCGACCCGGGTCTAATGTCAACTTTAACTTGTCCTGGTTGAAGGTTGAGTCGAGTCAATCGAGGCCGAAGGTTAAGCTGATACAACTTGGGTTGAAGGTAGTGTCGAGTTGGCCCGAGCCAAAGGTTGAGTCGAGTTAACCAGGTTAGACGATCGAGCTAAGTCAATCCAGACAGGGACGAATCTTCTTAGGAGCATGGAGGGGCTATGGCCCCCCCAAAATTTTGAAATTTTTTTAATTATATATATATAATATAAAAATATTTGATTTTTTTTTTAAATTGTAGTTAGTATATTTTAGAAATTGATGAAAATTAAATTGTATATCTTTTTATTTTATTTTTATAAAGCATAACATTTAACAATAGATAATAAAACATAAAATTAAATATAATAAAGAATTAAAATATTTAGGTTTAATTTATCTTTTGGTCCCTGTTTTTGTCCAAAAGTTGATATTAGGATTATGTCAATTACACCAACAAAACAAATTATTCACACTAAGTGTTTCAATTTTAATGAAAAAATTATTGATCCGTTTCAAGAAATTTAACGAAATTTATCGTAAAAGACAAAATTGCATCCGTTTCTCAAAAATCGGAACCAAATTGAAACAAATAACTGAAGGACCAACTTAATATTTTTAAACGAAAACATGAATCAA
>Ga0214542_1012919_pt1 | contig 10410 bp, 6 predicted proteins | sample CNSS1metaG_FD_160096 | JGI IMG/M metagenome (GOLD analysis project Ga0214542, IMG submission 160096) | Root nodule microbial communities from cowpea collected in UCLA plant growth center, Los Angeles, California, USA - CNSS1 | ecosystem: Host-associated > Plants > Roots > Nodule | place: USA...
CATTGTTTCAACAAAGCTACACAGAAAGAAAAAAATATTGTATAATCAAAGATTGTGATAACAGAGGATAACAAAAGAAAGAGATGAGGACTTTCCAAATGAAATGAAACTAATGGCACAGAGAACAATGAATATATGTTTTTTAGGTTACTTAATAAATCATCAATGTTATAGTAATTTGATATAGAAAAAGGTGTGAGGAAGAAGAAGAATGTAAGAACTCGAAGGACGAAGAGTACAAGAATGAGATCAAACACATATTTCTATCCGCTACAAAGTTTTGATTAGGAATCATTTTTAAATTAAGTTCAAACTTCAGAGATCAAAAATGTATTTTTTTCAATTTTTGTAAAAAGTGTCTGTTACTATTTTTTTATTTTATAACAAAATTAAATAACATGTAACACGTTATTCGTTATTTTTAACACCATCCTGAAATAGGGATAAAAACAATAATTTTAAAGATGCATAGACCAAACAATCACAAAATTTCGACCGAAATCATTTATAAATTACGGTCAAACTTCTGAGAAAAAAAAAAAACAGATTTTCTTTCCTATATGTTATATTCCATTTGCGTATGAAGAAAAAGTCAAATAAAAAATATCATATTTTTCAAAATTTTCCATTTATCGTCTCTCGTAAATAAATGCATAGGAAATTTATAATCAAACTACTTATGTTTAATTAATTAATTTATTATTTTAAAAAAATAAACATTTTCTGTAATTTTCCTTCATTGCCAGCCAACATAGAGTTAGTGATCAAGGTCTTCTTTTATGCATTTGGTGGATCTACATGTTTTCACTAATCCCATATGATGAAATAGGAAAACTAAAGTTAAAAATGAAAATATTTTAAAAGAGTATGATGAGAATATAAATAAACGAGATTTGAAGTGGAAAATTAATATAAAATACAATATCAAATTAACTACTCCAAAAAAGTTAAAAAAAAGAAAGTATAAATATCAAATTAACTACTCCAAAAAAGTTAAAAAAAAGAAAGTGTAATTTTAGATATTGTTATGTTTACAAATTCTAGACAACAATACAAATAAATTAAATGGAGTACTCATTTTAGTTATAATCATGTTCGTTAATTATGATTATGGATTATTGATGATTTTGAGGGGTCAAAGACTTCTTTTACGCATTAAAAAGTTTCCGTTAGGCTTACAGATTTCGACAATCCCATAGGGTGTACGAATTAAAATTACAAATTAAAAACTAAAAATATCTTAAAAAATATTTTGAAAATAGAAAATATATAAAATTTGAAGTGATGATTACTTTTTCTCTACGTATTTTAACATTAAAATTAATGGAAAGTAGCATAGAAATTGAATAAAAAGTAAAATAGCACATTTACATGATATAACTTAATTTAAAGTTTGAATGTTAGTTTGTTTTGACGTTTGTGTAATGAAATATCTACAAGATGTGGTGATTAGTGACAAAAAAATGTACGTAGTATTTTTAAAGCAGTTATTTACACGAAATGGTCTTAAGTTTTCCTGAAAATTGGAACATTATAAAACTCTTGCTTAATTATTTAAAAAAACTTAAATGTGCCAAAAATCTTGATTAAAAGGAAATTAGAAGAATGCAAGAGGGTCACAGAACGTTGTCGGTCATAAACTGAAAATGTAATAAAGTGTTTGATTATCACGAAAATTAAACCAGGGGAAAAGGATGACGTTAACGTTAACCCAAAAGATTGGAAAGTGGAAGTGTTATACGAACATAGTTGTCTATAAACTTAGGATTATTGCTGAAAAAGATGATGGAACTGAAAATCTCAGCCATGAAATAAAGAAGTTTAGAAACCCACTAGGCCACATAAACATTAATTACAAGGGACAAATAAAAGGACAAGAACAGCAATGTCAGACTATGCTGTTTATTAAATCTCTCCCCCCCTCCTCATCTTAGATCTCGTCTGACACTACTTCTCTTACGATCTTCTGCCATAAACCTCCAAATCCTTCTCTCCTTGCCCACTGAGATCACAAACCAACTCTGCCATTCAATCTTTATGTGCTTTTACAGCTAAATTTGTTTCTCAATCATGCCACACTTCTCAACTCCAAACGCATTCAACTAGGATTCAAGGTACAAAGTACCTACCTACACGCCTCCGTATTTTTTCTTCTTGCATGAAAAACTATTTCTTTTCACTTTCCAAGGTACATTTCTCAGCAAGTTCTTCCCATACCTTTTTTGCCTTTATCTCAATTTTGTTCTTATCCAGTTTTATCCGCTTCTGCAGGACGCGTGTATATAAATTCAGAAACTGAGGTCGTGTGCTCCAAGCAAAATCAAAGAAGAAGTTGGTGTTTGTTCAATTGGTGGATCACTTGGGTGTTTATGTGAAACATAAGGTTTTGCAAAACAAAAGGGGTAGCCAAATGATGGTTAGATCCTGTTGGAAACCGATTGTTGATGGTGATGAAGGAGATGGGAGTGGGAGAGTTGATGGACTTCTATGGTACAAGGATTTGGGAAGCCATCTTTATGGGGAATTCTCAATGGCTGTAGTTCAGGCCAATAGTTCATTAGAGGATCGAGGTGAACTTGAATCTGGACCTTTGAGTTCCAACCCCTTGGGCCCTCAAGGGACTTTTATAGGTGTCTATGATGGCCATGGTGGAAGCGAGGCCTCACAGTTTGTCATTGACAATCTCTTCTGCAATCTCAAAAGTATGCTTTAATTCTTTATTCTGATTCAAATTCATCCATAATATTGTTTCTCTAGATCTTGTTTTATGCAGATTCTCTATTACCATCAATTTATCATGTATTCCTACTCACCCTTAAACAAAAATTACAACTTTCTATGCATATCTTGGCCTCATGCAATATGGGAACCTTTATTTTCAGTTTGTGACTTCACTGAATCCATTTTCTGTGTGATCCAGGGCTTGCAGCTGAACATCAAGGTATGTCAGAACATGTTATCAAAAGGGCATATGCAGCAACAGAGGAGAGTTTTCTGTCTCTTGTGAAGAAACAGTGGCTGAGTAAGCCTGAGATTGCATCTACGGGAACTTGTTGCTTGGTGGGGGTAATTTGCAATGGAATGATATATATTGCAAATTCTGGTGACTCCCGGGTGGTGTTAGGAAGAGTAGAGAGAGCAACAAGGGAAACAGAAGCTATACAATTATCTACAGAACACAATGTTAACCAAGAAACAGTGAGAGATGAACTTCGCTCAAAGCACCCTTTTGATTCACAAATCGTCGTATTGAGACAAAACGTTTGGCGTGTCAAAGGCCTCATTCAGGTACAAAATTGGTAGATCTAATCTATTTCCTTATGTCACTGCTAAAGATTTCAAGTTGCACGCTCAAATGTTTTTCAGCAAAGAAAACAAACAAACAGAAGTTTGTATTATTTGTTAATTACTGAGAACCAGAACCAATTTAATATAGAACTGGTTATGGCAGGTTTCACGATCCATTGGGGACGCATATCTGAAGAAAGCAGAATTCAACAGGGATCCTCTACCAGCAAAGTATAGACTCGCAGAAACATTCTTCAGGCCGATTCTTAGTTGTGAGCCATCAACATCATCCCACACACTCCACCCAGATGATCAATTTCTCATATTTGCTTCTGATGGTTTATGGGAGCATCTTACCAACCAAGAGGCTGTGAACATAGTCAACAACAACCCACCAAACGTAAGCTTCCATTATTTCTTCATATCCATACAAGAATCTTCCTTTCTGTTTCTAACTATGCTAATTTCCATGCACTTGTTTCATGTAACAGGGTATTGCCAGAAGACTTGTGAAAGCTGCACTCAGAGAAGCTGCTAAGAAGTGTGAAATGAGGCTTTCTGACCTCCAAAAGATTGAGCAAGGCATGAGGAGGCACATCCATGATGACATTACAGTTATTGTGGTGTTTCTTAACTCCAGAACTGAGAATACCTCTCTCTGTGGTTCTCCTCTTTCAATCAAGGGAGGTGCCTCTGCCAATTCCTAGATTGCTACCTCATCATACAAAAAGTAACAACAATTTTATACTATATATACATATATATATTATTATTATATATATACGTGTATTTGTAGATTAATATGATGCAATAATTATCACTGTATTTAGATGTATCAGGATCATCATATCTCCAGTTTATAATCTGGTCAACATGAACGTATATTTATATGTTAATTGTAATAACTGCTCGTGTCTCTCAAGACAACAAATCTGTGGTGCTTCAAAGTAAGCAAGACTATGCAAGTGCATGTAGTACTCTGCATATTAATTTTTATCTTAATATATCTACCTCTACCTTTTACAACTGAGATGTTTCTTTACAAGCTTGTTTTGTATTGTATGTGAATTTTTCTTCGATATATATATTTTTGTAATTTATCTATTCTTTTTGGTGGGTCAGGGTACTAATACATAATACATGACTGAACTATTGATAAGAAAGTGAATATATCATGGAAAAAGGAAACAGGCATATCCAAATATATGATATTATATATATATATATATATATATAAATATATATATATATATATATATATATATATATATATATATATATATATATATATATATATGTTCACGCACACGCTCCACTGAGTGATCAGGGAAGAATTGAAACCGCGTATGACACATAAGTTTAATAAAAATTATAGGTAGATTCCTCCAAGTTGTAAACTGATAGCTAGGTTTTCACATAATTAATCACTTTTGTTCGGAAAAAAAGTATTTCTGATCCTTTCAATTGATATACTAATTTATTTATTTTTTCTCAAAAGTTACTTTTAAATATTGGCTTTATATGATGGAATTTTTATTAGTTTTTAGTTTGTTAAGGAAATTTAATTTATTTGACACCTCAAATGCCAAACAATTTAGCCATTCAATTAGTTTGTTACAAATAATAACAACACATTCTTTGAAAGATCTTTCTACGCATTATTTATGATTTGGGTTAACAGATGTACCTGTAGCATAGTGAAAGATAGTATATGTTTCATTTTCTATTTAATAAGCTTCACTATCAATTCTAAAAAATCCATATTAATTTCTCTCAATAATAAAAAGTACAATTGAGAGAACATGCTACGTCAACATCCATTCTTTTTTATCATTTCGAAAATTGATATGAATTATAAAGTTTATGTGTCTCGATTGTCGACCTTAAGATCCATTTTCAATTGTCAGCTTCTAATCTTAAATGAAAAATGATAGAATGACACTCACATTTTACTACTTTTTTTACCACCTTAAGTGGCATCACCATGTGACATTCTATATTTCATTTTTAATTAATTTGTACACTTTCACGCTGGCATAGGAGATTGAAAATATTTCCCGCGCGTGGATCCATTTTGGTCTCATTTTCACCTACCAACCCTCCCACCATTTTTTTTGGTCTCATTTTCACCTACCAACCTCCCACCATTTTCACCCCAATTTTTCAAACCTCATTCGCTCATTCTCTCTGTTTGGTTTGTTCCTTTTCACCCACCAAGCCTCCACCCACGAGAGGAAGAAGCAATTTCATTTTGAGGGTGACTCTACTTTAATGGCGAAACCAGGTCTACCATTTTCGTTTTCTATTTTCTCCCAAATATTTGTTTTCTTCATTCCTTCCCACCCACGAAACCTACCACCAAAGAAACCTCCCATACATGATTGCTTCAAGGAACCCTAAAAGGAGCATTGGTCTCATATTGGTATTGAAATTTGGGTAGTTTTTGCACATTTAATGTTGATAAAGTTTTTGAAAGTGCGAGAGGAATGTATATGCCTTTCCTCACATGGTGCACCCTTGTTGTGCGCACGAATAACACACCCCTTTCTACTGCTTCTTAATCAGGTATAAGTGCCTTTTTTGAATTGAAGAAAAAAATTGCCTTACATATATTTGAAATTAACATGCAACTCAAGACAAAATAACTTGTAATCCATTAATGAGATTTTGCACATTAAATGTTGACAGGGTCTTGGAAAGGCAGAAGAAATGTGTATTCCCATCCTCACATGGTGCTCCCAAGTTGTGCACACCAACACTACACCCCTTGCCATTGTTTCTTAGCCAAGTCTAAGTGCATTTGGGAAAAAACTTGTCTTACACATATCTAAAATTAACTTGTAACTTAAGACAAATTAACTTGTAACCCACAAAAGACTTTTTGCATAATAAAATCTTGATAGTTTTGCGGTATGAAACACAATTTTCATCCTCACATGGTGAACCCCAGTTGTGCACACCAATACCACACCCTTTCCTACTACTTCTTAACCAGGTCTAAGTGTCTTTTTTGAAAACAAAATGCTTTACACATATTTGAAATTAATATGCAACTCAAGACAAAATAACTTGTAAGCCACCAATGGATTTTTGCACATTAAATAATGACAGTTTTGGAAAAGGCAAGAGGAATGCGTATTTCCTTCCTCACATAGTGTTCCCTAAGTGTGCACACCAATACCACACCTTTTTCCATTGCTTCTTAGCCATGTCTAAGTGCATTTGGAAAATAACTTGCCTTAAACATATTTGAAATTAACTTGTAACTCAAAACAAATTAACTTGTAATCCACGAAGGACTTTTTGTACAATAAAATGTTAACAGTTTTGGAAAGTGCAGTAGGAAACATAATTTTCATCCTTACATGGTGCACCCCATTTGTGCACACCAATACCACACCCCTTCCTACTGCTTCTTAACTACATCTAAGTGCCTCTTTTGAAAAAAAATTGCCTTACACATATTTGAAATTAACATGCAACTCAAGAAAAAATAATTAGTAACCCACCAATAGGGTTTTGCATATTAAATGTTAATAGAGTTTTGGAATGGGCAAGAGGAATGTGTATTTCCTTCCTCACATGGTTTCCCCATCTGTGCACAGAAATACCACACCTTTTGCCACCACTTCTTAGTCAGGTCCAAGTACATTTGGGAAATAACTTACCTTACACATATTTGAAATTAACTTGCAACTCAAGACAAATTAACTTGAAACCCACAAAGGACGTTTTGCACAATAAAATGTTGACAATTTTGGAAACACAATTCTCTCCCTCCCAAGGTGGACCTAGTTGTGCACACCAATATCACTCCCCTTGCCCTGCTTCTTAGCCAGGTCTAAGTGTCATTGGGAAAAAACTTGCCTTACACATATTTCAAATTAACGTGTAACTAAAGACAAGTTAACTTGTAACCCACAAATGACATTTTGCACAAAACCTTTTGACCGGAAAGTCCAGTACAAATATCTAAAATTAACATACACTTGAAGACAAATTAACTTGCAACTCATATAGTACTTTTTGCACAAATATATTTAGAGTTTGGAAAGTGCATTGCAAAACATAGTTACCTTCCTAATCTATCCGACAACAGAGGTCTACATACAATTTTTACTGTAAAAAATTATGAACTAGTAATTGTCACACACAAAACATAACATCAAACAATATAGCCTTTAGTACAACTTCGAAGGTACTTTTTAACTTACATTGTTTATGGATAAAATGGTCATAACTTAGTCAAATAATATAACCTTTAAACTCCCTTCTAAAATTTAAAAAGTTCAAACAATTACACATTTCAAAATAATTTCCAATTATTTATTCAGTTTTCTCCTTCCATAAGTCGCAAATGGAGTTCGAATAGCACGACTTTTGTACCGTCTGTGTGGTTGATGCTTCATTTGTGCATACAAGTTACTTTCCTCCAACTTCTCACTGTATTTATCTCTTTTACGACCTTTGTCATCTTCATGATCAGAATTGGCATCCAAACAGTGTTCTTTGAATACAAATAATTTGTTCATGTGTTAATTTCTTAGTCAAAGAAGCAACATATTGCATTCGTCATGAATGTCTGAAATAAATCTGGAGCCACCAATGAAACATTACAATTAAGCCACTATCAAATCAATATATTGAAGCTTAAAAAATACTTTCAAAAGTCTTACCCTCTTGTCCGTGCTACAATCATCGTCTTCACTAACATTACTCATCATTGATAAATCAAATATTCACTTCCCCAAAAATAACTAAGGTATTCAGATATCAGAAAACAAAAGACCATGATATAAAGACAATTATAAATGTCTATGTAGATTTTAAGTGTTTAGGTTTTGCACTTTGAATTGGGAAAAATATCTCATTTCAAAAATAATGCTTCAATGTCCAAAATAGATAACTGAGGTAAACACTTAATATAACTAAGGTATTCAAATTGCAGAACACCAAACACCACACCTAAATATCTATTCTTTCTTTATTATACACATCAAGCATAATGGATACATTTGTCACCAAGACTACAACAATGCTCATGAAACAATCCATTCACAAGTAAGGGCATCTGAAAATGGAGCAAGAACATACCTAAAAAAACCACAATTAAAATTGGTTGCTTGGTGGTTTGAACCTATTGGAGAACGCCCCTTTTAGGGTTCCTTGAAGCAATCGTGTATGGGAGGTTTTGGTGGTAGGCTTTGTGGGTGAGAAGGAAGGAATGAAGAAAATAAATATTTAGGAGAAAATAGGAAACAAAAATGGTAGACCTGGTTTCGCCATTAAAGTAGAGCCACCGCCAAAATGAAATTGCTTTTTCCTCTCGTGGGTGGGGGCTTGGTGGGTGAAAAGGAACAAACCAAACAGAGAGAATGAGCGAATCAGGTTTGAAAAATTGGGATGAAAATGGTGGGAGGGTTGGTAGGTGAAAATGAGACCAAAATGGGTCCACGCGCGAGAAATAATTTTAATCTCCTGTGCCAGCGTGAAAGGGTACAAATTAATTAAAAATAAAATATAGAATGCCACATAGTGATGTCACTTAAGGTGGTAAAAAAAATGGTAAAATGTGAATGTCAACCTATCATTTTCTATCTTAAATTTCTTGTACTAAGAACAGAGCGTCTTTAGTTTAGTCGTGAAACTTTACTTAGCAAACAAAAAAAGAAGTTATAGGATTCAGAAAAATCAAATAATTCAAATGAGAGGATAAATACACTTTTCAAAAAGGAACAAAGGCGAAAATTAGAAAAAGTTCTAAAAATAATTTAAATTATATAAGAAATACATTTTTATGTTAAACGAGAGAAATATTCAAGTGTTTCTTTTTAATAATTACATATATTTAAATAATTAGAAAATTAGGTCAACAAATCAAAACTTTAATGTATTTGGATTTGAAAATAGATAGTACAGAGTAGATTTCAATAGATCGAGAGAGAAAGGAAGCGAAACATAGAGTTATTTGAATTAAGAGAAAAATGATGACAAATCGAAAAATTTGAAAAAAAAAATTCATGAAAATTAGTGGGTGATATTATAGGTTTCATAAATTAAAAAATATTTTAATTGATATAAATAAAAAATTCCTATTTTACCCTTAATCACGAAAATATTTTAAAATAAAATATTACTATTATTAATTATATTAAAATAAAATATGAATTATTATTATTATTATTATTATTATTATTATTATAATAAAACATTTTTCACGTCACCAACATCTTTCCCTGTAAGCCTGCACTAAGCCTCCTTTGTTGAGTTCTGCAAGATTCATGTCCATCACCATTTTCTCGTGACATGCATCTTCCCCACCATAGATACACCTCTCCATGCCACACTCACTCTCCTCAAATCTCTTCCCTCCAACATAATACACCTTCATCCCTCCATTAGCGAAAAGGACATGCCCCAAGATGCTCCTAATAGTGCAAATCCAACTCGCAGAGTCTCAATCCGTCACGAATTTCTGCAAGCACATAGTGTAAAAAACAAAGAACAATGCAAAGGCACATGAGTAAAGTCACACATGGAAAGTTGGCTTTCCTCACTCATCTTCACACTATTCATTGCAAAACGCTTGATCCAAACACAGTTAGCCTTTGCGTTTTTGTCTTCGTAAACAATATATAGCGCAAGGGAAAAGTTTAGAGGCTCAAAGTTGATTAATTCCATGTTTTTTTCTTTCTTAATACAGTTTTTATTTGTTTATTTTATCACTATACACTTTTTATTTAAAAATGTTTCTTCTTGCTGTATAGTACTCCCTCAATCCTAGATATATCCATATCGAATTAGGCTCTAGGAAGCTTAATGTGATACAATCTATGCATTTACTTTTGGCAAACCCATGCTTTTTATATCTTTATTATGGGTTGTTGGAAATGATTAAAATGTTCATGTTTAAATTCTGAAATTGAAAAAAAATGTCTTAGATTATATAATTAAAAATGTATTTTCAGACTGTGTAATTTTATAATACATTTTTAGAAACCTCTATTGAGCACAAAGGGAGATTGCTTGCTTTAATCATCATCTTGTGGTGTGCATAATGTACATGTGAATAAGTGCCTATTGAGGCACAATCACGCATAGCATTTTTATATCATACATCAC
>Ga0214542_1012920_pt1 | contig 10408 bp, 9 predicted proteins | sample CNSS1metaG_FD_160096 | JGI IMG/M metagenome (GOLD analysis project Ga0214542, IMG submission 160096) | Root nodule microbial communities from cowpea collected in UCLA plant growth center, Los Angeles, California, USA - CNSS1 | ecosystem: Host-associated > Plants > Roots > Nodule | place: USA...
TTGATTGAGACTTATTCCCCATTGCTCCTCTATTTCCTTGGTTGCTTAGCTACTTATCCATATGTTCCACACCTTGTCCTCAGCCCCATTACAACCTTGAAAAGTCCTTCTGATCTTGACCTGCATGTGTTTCTGGTTTGGTTGTTCGTTCTAGAGGCTTGCCAAGTCTGTTTGATGTTTGTTTTTCAAGGGTGCTTTGAGAGTAAACAGTAGCCTAGAGATTTGAGTGATACAGTGCATATTTCGTGAGGTTATGTTGCTTTCAATTCTCTCCTTAAGCTGAACTGAGTACTTGACATGTTTTGAACTGCTTGGATGATGTTCACGGATACCTTGCAGCTTTGAATCCTTCTGTGTTAGATGTGTTTCCATTTGTCTGTGTCGAGTCCGTTTGTCATGTGTCTGTTTGTCTTGTGTCTTTTTGTCTCTCTTGTTATGTTTGTGATGTCCTTGCTTTGCTTTACTCTTTAATTTTGCCTAGGAGTGCAAAAGGGTAAGTGTGGTCGATTTTGATGAGTCATTATTTTCTTCCATTTCACTAGCCTTTGTGTACCCATTAGACAGTTGATTAGTGCTTAATTGTTCATCATTAGAGTATTTTTCATCTGTTGGGCTTTATTGGGCCACTGTTCCGAATTTGGACTAATTTCACATTATTTGGCCTAATTTTTGTTTTTAATTATTTTTAGGTATTTGGGTGAAGCAATTTTGGAGCTTGGAACATCAATATTCAGTTGAAGAGAGTCGCCACATCATTGCCACATCATTTCCACGTCATTTCCACGTCATCTGAGAGAATGGACCAACATTAGAGGCCTAAGAGTGGCATTTTTGTAATTTTGAGTGGCAGCTTTGTAAATATGAGTGGAAGAGTGAAATGACCACGAGAATTAGGTCTCACTTCATGCACCAGTCGCACAACATCATCTTCTACCTTTCTCCAACCTCCATTTTCGTTCTCCAAGCTTCCATGGAGGTGCCCCTTGCGGTTTTTCACGTTTTTGGCTCATTTTTACCGTTTTTATGCATATTTGACAGCACCCATTAAGGGTTTTACGTTTTGAATTCATTTTCTTGCTTGGGCAGCTCGTTTTGTGATTTCGTTGACTTGGAACAATACCCATTCATGGGGTTTTCGCATTTATATATCATAGCATCGTTTTACATTCCATCGGAGCTTTGAAATCTCTCTTTTTGCTCTTAATTTGCGTTTTCAGAATTCCAAAGTTAGGGATTTTGGTTCTGTTTTTGTGATTCCAGAATTGTGGTGTCTAATTGCTCATTTCCATGTGTAGCTAAATTCGTGTATTGACTCCTTGACGAAAAATGCAGTGAAGCTTTGAGGTTGTGCTTGCTTGTGAAATCTGCCGTGTCTCTTTGTTCTAATTCGGGAATGCATTGTGATGAATCTGTTTGTGCTTAATTTACAAAGTGATTGCTTGTGTTTGGGTTAAGTTATGTTCATCTTAATTTATGTAACTTGGCTGTCACGCATTTAAGGATATGTGCATTGCTTAATTGCATAATGAAGCTAGATTGTAATTTTCGCTTAATGGATTATTATCTAGTGGATTGAGAGAAGGCAGAAGTGTTAATTTAGTGGTCTATGATAAGTGAAATTGTGTTTGAATCAAGGATGTCAATACGGTTTTAATCACTCTTTGCATTCAATTTAATCTTTTGATTAGCATTATGAATTTGTCTACCAAACCCCCCCTGTGTTATTGTTGTGTTCATTTGGAAATTGAAGCTTTGAATGAAAATATTGGTCATTGGGAGACGACTTTGTTCACTTTCACACAATGCATTTAATATGTTTTAATTTGGTGGGGTACGACCTTTATCAGTAGCTCTGCTCAACCAACGAATCCTGCAATGTAACAAAAAAATTTATAAAAAAAATACAATATAAAACATGAAGGAGCTATTTAGATAAGAATTGTATCTTACAATTTTCTTAGAGATTTCTCGTGCAGATTCAAAAGTGTAGTTGCCCGATGTGTGTAGACAGGCTAACTTCCACTTTTGATGACGTGATGGTGGGGAAGGAGGCTCAGTATCTTCACCCTCAAAAGGTGGGGGCCTAGATTTTTTCTTTTCTAACATTATCTTCTCTTCAATTTTTCTATACCCACCACAAGATAATATGTGTGGGTTTTTATTTTGAGCACTTATGCTTTTAGCCTTTTTTCTCTTTTCCTATAACATATAAAACCTACTTTATGAATTAGTTAAAATTTTGCATAATTATCAATTGTGCAATTGATGATTTCAAATAAACATACCTGTCATCCCTTAGATGTCCGAAGCTCAAGAAACTGACGCCATGCGTCTTCATCAATCCAAGTGTATTTCAACAATAGATTTTCATCCTTTTTAGATCCAAAGACATACCTAGACGTCAACTTGGTCTTAAAACCACGAAATTTCCTAGCCACCGATGATAAACATTTTTGTTTAAGCGTCACCACATTTGGAATATCAAATGTTAGCTACAATATAGAAAATGTCATCAATAATATTTAACATATTATCAACAAAATCAAAGTATAACGTTAATAACATTAATATTAGTTACCAATAAATCTTGCCATATCATTCCTCGATCAACTTCAGTGACATGATCAAAAGATAGAGTTAGGATTGATATTCTCTCTCATGCCAACATTCCTAAATAGCTTTTGAAGACGTTCGCATAACGACCACTAGGCATTCTAGTGTCGACGTTAATATCAAGAGTTGTCTCAACCTAGTGGCTCCTCTGGTGGGTCTCTTAGTGAGTGCTTCATCATCTGATGAACTATGATGTTCAACCATATATTTGTGAAATGAAAACATCACAAAACATTAATAAGAAACATATAAAATCATATATAAAACATTATTTAACAAAACAACTAAATTTTAACAAGAACACGAAATTCATACATAAAGTTATTGATTGGTCATATGTATATTCCTTCATCGTGATCTTCTCGAATTGCATGTACATCATCAACTAGAGGGATTTCATCAACATTGTGTTGACATGAGAAGCCAAGGTGGTTTGCTTCTTGAAGATTTGATGAAGATTGAATGAAGCTATTTTGAACTATCTTGAAGCCATTACCATTGGAATGAAGCCTACATTGATGAAGGAAAGGTGATTTGATGATATCCATGGTGATCAAGGCTGGAACATGTGCTCTCCATGTAGTTACATCATTAAGAAAGTGTATTTGTAGCTTGTAATTCATGTTGTAGACCTTAAAGCATTAATTAGATGTAGTTTGGTCTTTATTGTGTTTTTAATCTGTTGAATAGTTTTTCAACAGGTTAAAATGTCTCTTTTAGTCTGTTGAATGGTTTTTCAACAGGTTAAAAGGTTGGCTGCAGTAGTCTTAAACTGCAACAAATTCAATCAGTTGATTTAGTTTTTAATCGAATGATTTCACTTAAGTCAAGTGAAATCAACCGATTGATTTGAAAATCAACCTGTTGAATTTCGTAACAGTTTGACTATAAAAGTTGTGATTTTTGAAAGAGAGGTTTATTGATCAATTTAGAGCACGATTTGGTTCTGGAAACTTGTGGAAACTCTCTCCTTCGTGATCATAGATGTTGCAGTTATTGAAGATTGATCTTGGATCAATTCTTGGAGCTTTTGGCTTGATTTGAAGCTTGGAGAAAGTGGTTTGTGGTAGGCTAGACTATGCTACCACTGAGGTTTGATCTTTCTCAAGCTTTGTGTGTGTGCCAGGTGGTTTTCCAGGTCTATAAGAGGGTTCTTGCTGTGCTGGTGTGATTCTTGTGTGATTCAAGAGTCTTTTGTGGTGTTTTTGCATATTTTGGAAGTATAAGGGTGGATACTTTGTAAAACTTTTGAAATAGTGCAAAGTCAAGCTAAGGTTGCCTTGACAAACTGGATGTAGCTCAGGTTTGAGTGAACCAGTATAAAAATTCGTGGTGTCCTCTCTTCTCTAACCTTTCTCTCTTGCATTTTCATTTTAATGTTTCAAGAACTTGTGCTTTAATCATCTTTTTCATGTTCTTGCATGTTTTCATGGCATCTGCAGCATTGAGCATGTTTGTATGATCATTTGGAACTGGTCTTGATCATTCTTGAGCATTGTTTCTGGTTTAAAATTCAAATTCACATTTCTGCATTTTTCCCAGTATTTCAGTCGATTGTTTTTCAGTTTCAATTGATTGATTATACCAGAACAGAATCTGTTTAGTAAAATCAAGGCTTAATTACTATTTTAGTCCTCTAATTTGTTATCAAATTTCAAAATGGTCCTTCTATTATTCAGAGTCTCAATTTAGTCCTAGAGTTTTGAAAAGTGACTCAATTTAGTCCTCTCCGTTCAATTTAAACAAACGTTGTTCAAATAGTAGTGAGGCAAGAGCAATTGACGTGGCATATGTTGAAAAGGTTTAACATTGTTTAGAAATGGGAAACATGAAACCCGAAATTTTTCCCAACATCCTAAATTCATTCTTATCCTCCGCTACGTTGCTGCACAACATTCTTCTAATTATTTTGGCCCCAGATTTGGTTGTTGAGAGACATGTCTGAAGCCAACTCTTGTAAGTCTTGCATTTGTTTACAGAATGAAATTCGTGGTGTGTCTTTTCTTGGTGGTGGGTGGAAGGGGTTGGGTGTGTCTCCCATTTGTCAATGTGGAGAGGTTGCTATACCCAAAACCCCCCAAATCAAAACCCAAAACCCTATACCCTATACCCAAAATCCACAAAACCCTAAAACACAAGCCATAAAATTCGAAGCACAACTCACCTAGAATATGCTCCACGATTTCGATTACAAATGATAACCCCAAGAACGAAATTGATGCTACTCCCATTTCCTCACACCAACGCAATGCCTCGACAAATCTTTTTCACCCTTGATCCCAATTCCAATATTAGTAACCCTAATTACATTCAACCCAATTCACCATCCACATAAGCACAATGTAACGAGCCACGTAATTCGAAGTGAGACAGAGTAAAACAACCATGTCACTATTCCGTTATTCATTTTGACGCTGTTTGTAACATCCCGTCAGGATATTACCGATTTATAAATAAATAAAAGAAATAAATTAAAACCACGTGTATTTAATAATACCTCATTTTCCCAAAAATGCGGGAAAATTTAAAAACTTTATTAAACCATCGAATAAAGTCTATGAATACCAAAACCATAATGTTATAAAATTACCCATCAGGGTTTACAACTGTTTTCAAAGGCAATAAAGAAAACATTAGCATTTCCCCAAGTCTAACCCCTCTCTGCGGCTAAGGGTCACCTGAGCCACCTGCATCAACAGAATCTGCTCCCGTGTACCGCGTACACGATCATCGCCACACACACGCAGATAGGGTGAGCTTAACAATTAAATCACATATATAAAGTTACAGAAACATAAGCATATAAACACAAGAGATCATACATAACATAAACATCTCACATTGCCCTATTCTTTAATTCCTACCATCTGACCCCCAATCAGATTATTCGTGTTCTACAACGTCTAAGGATTACTTCAAGGTGACTTGCTGCCATACCTATCGGCCACAACCGATAGAGCACGTGCAGGAAAACATGCTACGGATCATACACCGCAACGCCAGGTGGAGTTCCCGTATACGAACATAGTCCGTATCGTCCCAAGACTACCAAACTCGTCAGCCAACAACTGAGGAGGGCAATCTCTTTGGACCCATCCGTACTGGCCACAACCAGCACACTCACACCGGCAAAACTCGCCAACCCGAGCCACAACTCAAGGGTTCCTCGTGTTCATCCCCCATCCCGAGCCACAACTCAAGAGATGCTATTCCGAGCCAAAACTCAAGGAATACCACGTGCTTAACCCCTATCCCGAGCCACAACTCATGGGATACGTTCCGAGCCACAACTCAAGGAACACCAGCAATCTCACCCTTAAAGCATCACTAAACGCACTATATATCACAAATTCATAATCAAAACCCAAAGCTGTAGCAGTATAAATCGCCTGGCGGGGGACACGTGCCGCCAGGCGCTACCAGCTTCCAGACCGCCTGGCGGGGGACACGTGCCGCTAGGCGCCAAGCGCCCCATGAATCATAAAGTCTACAACTACCGCCTGGCGGGACCGTTCCCACCGCCAGGCGGATGCTGTTCCAGAGACCACGATTTTTGTCGCCATCGCCTGGCGGGACCCCCTTGCCGCTAGGCGCTTCCTGCACCAGAACCCCACTGTTGCCTCTCTACCGCCTAGCGGACCTAACTCTGTTGCCAGGCGCCGTATTAGTACTTATGCAGTACTGGTTTTGGTCAAATACTCTTCGCATCTTGCACTCGCACTCATCCTCAATCCATTATACTCCTAGCTTAGTGTATGGTACTGTTTACTTATATGAACATTTACCATTCTCCCTCTCTACAACAACTCCCCATAAAATAATTACACGCCAAGGAACTCACCCATGGTTGGGTGTCATTCATGTTTTCCCCAAATCCATACTGACACGCATGTTATTAAGGTTCTGACAGTACTAGAATATCCCGTGATCTAACATACTTCCCAAGCTTCTAATTACCATTCTCTCGACCAATTTATACACCCCCAAGTTCGCTTATAAAGTAAGAGGGAAAATATCATTACCATAGTGGAATCTCTATACTCTCTCCCCTCACAGATACACTAGAAATTGATTTACTAAGAGACCAAACGCCAATTATCCTAAAACACACTCCTAGACCAGAACAACCACTAGTATCCACGTCACTGTACTAGCGCCTGGCGGCTAGTCCCGTGTCGCCAAGCGGTGCATCAGACTTCTGGTAAAATTTCCAGAATTCCCACACCTACGCAGTCCCACTCTCCCTTGCTTTTCATTCCAGATTAATCTCCATCATTTCTCGCGCAATCTCCCTTATGTATTATGTTCCTCGCAGCCTACACCCATATCCATTAAAATTATTCAAAGCATTCCAATCACTGACCACTCTCACGACATCAAACCCCAATTGTTCAACCCTAAACACTTGGTCACTGTTCCATTGAATTTCCATGTCAATTACACTCGAAATCAAAACATTTCTACACCAGATCCACTCATAAGACCCACCCCTTGATTTCCCTCCGAACAATTCATGCCAAACGCTCAGGAAAAACTTAAAACGAGTTTCCAACCCGCGCCGCCTGGCGATCACAACCAATCCCGCCAGGCGGTTCATCCAGAAACACCCAGAATAGCCCAGACTTTGAGTCGCCTGGTGGTACAGGGATTCACTGCCAGGCGCTGCACCCAGAAACACAGCAAAATGCACAGAAATGGATGAGCCGCCTGGCGGTTTCTGGAAAATTTCCAGAATTCAACAAAAACTCAGAATGAACACAGTGCATGCATAACTTAAATATTATTTTCACACAATTCAAACCAAAACAACAATATAATCGCGGTAAACTCCCCTAACCTGGTTCTCCTTTTAAGCTTTAACCCTTGAAACTTTGGATAGTTCTCCTTCGCACACTAGCCCTCCTTGGTTCCTCTCTTTTCAGCCTCTCAATCTCTCCCAAACCTCACCAAATTCCAGAATTTTTGTGCTCTCTCTGTAAGTCAAATTTCCAGATTGCCAAACCCTTCTCTTTACCTCACTATAGCCTTTTAAAGGTGCCCTAAAAACTAAGCCAATGTTTTAAAACGAAAATTACTTATTGAATGGAGTTTATTATCATTTACCAAACCATTATGGCTCCTTTCCAGCCACCTCTCAGCTGCCATACCACTAGGGTTTCTTCCCAACCCTTTCATATTCAACCCAAATCCAAAACACCAAAAAATAAAGCTTAATGTAAGTTCTCCAAGACTTGAACTCACAACCCTGCAATTCCCCAAATCAATATCAAGCCATCATGCCAATTTATATTTCATGCAAACAATCATAATTCAACTGTCATACTATTTCACCACATGATTATCACATATTAAAAATAACAACGAATAACAACGCAAAAGGCATACATAAGACTCGAACCCAAGTCCTCTCGCACAATCAAAGTGCTCTCAACCACATGAGCTAGCACTTTTCCACGTCATACCAACCATAATTAAATGTCATAATTATTTCTCCTCTCATATTCATTAATTAATTAATTAATTAATTAATTAAATTCTACGGGTCTTACACTGTTAACTTTGAGGACTAAACTGAGTCACGTTTGAAAACTTGAGGACTAAATTGAGACTTTGAATAATAGAATGACCATTTTGAAATTTGCTAACAAATTAGAGGACTAAAACAGTAATTAAGCCTAAAATCAATATGTTAACTCTGTTTTTGATCGATTGAAAGTGTATAGTTCAGTATTATTTGCATCCTAACTTGGTGATCTATTTGATTCAACTAAAGGTGTTTTTTAGCTTTCAAAGATAGCCTAAATTGTTAACTAGCCAATTCAATCCCCTTCTTGGTTTTTCAACCATTTCAAAACTAACAATTGGTATCTAGAGCAAGGTACTTGAAATTTGATCAAGTAAGGTCCTAAATATGTTTTGAACTACTTGAAATGGCTGAAAACAAGTTACCTTTTGGTGAAGGTGCCTCAATTCATAGACCCCCTATGTTTAGTGGCATTAATTACCAATTTTGGAAAATTAGGATGAAAATCTTTATTGAGTCAATAGATCAAGGGATATGGGATGCAATCATAAATGGACCATATACTCCTAAGCATATTGTTGATGATGTGCAGGTTAATAAGCCATGGACTCAATGGAATGAGGAAGAAAGGAGGAGAGCCCATTATGATTGCAATGCAAAGAATATCCTTACTTCATCTCTCAAGATGGATGAGTTTTTTTGTGTTTCACAATGCAAGAGTGCCAAGGAAATGTGGGAGGTTCTTGAAGTGACTCATGAAGGAACCAATGATGTTAAGAGAGCAAGAAAGCATGCATTGATTCAAGAGTATGAGCTATTCAAGATGAAACAAGGAGAATCCATAGTAGATGTGCAAAAGAGATTCACTCACATAGTCAACCATCTCATAGGTTTGGGTAAGGAATTTGACAAGGAAGAGTTAAACATCAAGGTGCTAAAGTGTCTTGATAGATCTTGGTAACCAAAGGTCACGACCATCTCAAAAACAAGAGATCTATCCACTTTGACTACAACTGCATTGTTTGGTAAGCTTATGGAGCATGAGATTGAGATGCAAAGGCTTAATGAGCTTGAGTCAAGTGAGAAAAAGGTCAAGAACATAGCCTTGAAGACTAACACCAAGAAAAATGAGGAACTCGAGGATAAGGTGGCTGAATCAAGTGAAAGTGAGAACTTGAATCTCTTTGTCAAGAGGTTTGGTAAGTATCTTAAAAGGAAAGGAATCAAAGGTAATCCCAAAAGGTATACTTCCAAACACAATGAATCAAACTCTTCCAACTTTACATGTTATAACTGTGGAAAACAAGGACATATCAAAATTGAATGTCCAAATGTTAACAAAGAAAAGGAGAAGAGTGTTAATAGGAAAAAGGAGAATAAACCAAAGGAGAAACGTGTATACATTGCATGGGAGGACAGTGATGATTCAACAAGTAGCTCCTCACAAGATAAGAGTGAAGAAGCCAACTTGTGTCTAATGGCTGGTTATGAGTTGCTAATTAATTAAATAAAAATAAAAGATTTTAGCAACCGACAGATAAAGCCCAAAGTCCAGTTGAAGCATATATAAAGAGACTTAAGGGAGCAGAAGCGAAACAACTTACAACGGACAACTTAGAACTCTCTAGTTTTGGCAGATACCATCATCCATCACATCTCTCATTCTCTCTTTTCTTTTTATATTTCTTTCATTCATATCATCATCTATTCCATCAAAGCCATGGAGGGCTTAGCTTTTAGAGTTGATTCCACTATAATTTCTTAACTGGATTCTGAGGTTAGATGAATTTATTATACATTTGTTATTTTGATTATTATTGTGGTTTTTGTTTATCTATGTCCTTTGCTTCTTAATTGAATAGAAAATAATGATTTTAAATCTACATGCATGCTAATCATATGAGTTAAAAAGTTTTTAAATTCAATTGAGACTTTACTTTGATTTTATTTAGAAACTTTCATTTGATTAAATAATTTTTTGCCAATAATTGAGACTCTACTTTGATTAGAAGTAATTACTTTAACTAAAATTAGTCAAGACTTTACTTTGATTAATTAAGTTTTCTATTTGGTGAAGAAACAAAGGAATAGACATGATTAGACATAGTAAAATTTAATTGAGACTGTACTTTGGTTGAATTTATTATGGATAATCTAAAAATTCTCACTTTTAATTGAGACTGTACTTTGATTAAAAGTGAGAATGCCAACAAATGAATTGAGACTTTACATTGATTGATTTGTAAATCAACAACAATAATTAATTTAACA
>Ga0214542_1012922_pt1 | contig 10401 bp, 6 predicted proteins | sample CNSS1metaG_FD_160096 | JGI IMG/M metagenome (GOLD analysis project Ga0214542, IMG submission 160096) | Root nodule microbial communities from cowpea collected in UCLA plant growth center, Los Angeles, California, USA - CNSS1 | ecosystem: Host-associated > Plants > Roots > Nodule | place: USA...
GAGTTTCCTCCCTAGGGAGTGAATACTTTTAAGCCTTATCTTGCATAGCAAGTGGCGGCACACATCCACTCATCTTCAAGGTTGCCATGGCTTCTAGCCTAGCCTTGTAGTGGCGTGCTTCTCACATATTTACCATTTCTTTCCTTTCCATTTTATATTTTCTTCTTCCTTTAATTGTTCTTGCTTTTCTATGATTTATGTGCTTTCCATTTCCTTTTTGTTTTGAGTCAATCCATCATCTTCTTCTCTTGAGCTTTGTGAAGGAACCTTCACATCTAGATAGCTTGCTATCTTAATGTCCAGTGGGAATTTCACTTAGCTTTCTTAATCAACTCACACCGTATTCAATAATCTTAAAAAGGAACAGGTTAATCCTTCATCAACGGGAAAGATCAAACCTCGAAGATCAACTCTACTTAGCCATCCAAGAACCTTCTTCCAAAATTGCAAATGTTGACACTCAACTTAAACACCCCATAATTGATCTTTTGAATTGCAACACCTCTAACTTTTCCTAAGATAATGATTTGAGCTAACTTTTATCCAAGTGTTTTTAAAAACTTTGTTTGAATTGGCCCTTTTAAAATTTTTGTTCAGTTTAAAATCAATGAGATCAAACCTCAAAGATCAGTTCTTCTTAGCCAACTAATAACCTTCTTCGAAAACCACAAATGTTGACATTCACAACTCCAACACCTCACAATTGGTCTTTCGAATTGCAGCACCTCTGACTTTTCCTAGGATAATGATTTGAGCCAATTTTTTTTAAAGTGTTTTTGTGCTTTCTAAATCTCTCTCCTTATCTCATAGAAAAAAAATAAGAAAGACTATAAACAAGGCAAACTGACATATTAAATCGATTAAAAGTAAATGTCAATCGATTGATTTCACTTTAGTAAGTGAAATCAACTGATTGATGCTTGATTGTTATTTCAACTGATTTGATAAGTTATTCATTTATTTATATGCACACGCTATTTAACCTATTAAACACCTTTCTAATAGATTAAATAATTACAAGAACACATACATTAAGCTACTAGACTTCTATTCTAAGCCAGATTTAAACATAAGTCTTCAAGCTTCTCCGATCTTCAAGCTTCATCAAATTTCAATTCCTATTTAACTAAATATTCAGATGATATTTTATTCATTTTAGTATTATCTACTTATAATTTTCTTATTTTTTAAATTATTTTGCATAGAATTATATATATATATATATATATATATATATATATATATATATATATATATATATATATATATATATATATATATAATTCTACGATAATTTTAAGCAAGTTTTCAATTTCGTATTACACAAATGTCAAATTTATTTATATTCATAAATATTGCTATTATTACAAATTAAAAAAATAATGTTATTTAAAAAATTAATAAAAATAAATTTTTCTTTCATTTCCATAATTATTTTATAATTAATTTTTCAATTTTTCAATATTTTATTTAAAAATATTAATTATTCACAACATAATAGTTTCAATTATATCAAACACTTTCCATTAATGTTTTATAATTCTTTATTTCCTCTTCCTCTTCATAATTTTTTCATATTTATATTTATTTATTACCTATTTTATCAATTTAATTTCCTTAAAATATATCTAAAAGTAAATATCATTCTTTAAAGATTTATTTTTCTAAATAAATATATTAAATATGTAAGGCCCAGTTTTTCTGCCCTAATGTTTAAGGGCTGCCTTTAATTTAATGGGCCTAAGGGCTAGCCCAAAGAGGAAAATTCGACCCTAGTCTGTCCTAACTCACACTTTTTACTCACTTTCAGAGAACCTTAAGCTGCAGCCATCAATCCCTCTACTAGGGTTTGTTTCCTCACCGTTTTTAAGTTTGTTCGAGCTCTTTCCTATTCAACGTAAGTTACCCTTCATCTCGTACCATCCCTTGCTATGTTTTCGTATTTTTCCTAGTTAGGGTTCTGTAGGGAGCTCCTCTTATGTTTTGTTCCACTGTTTTTCCAGTTTCCTAAACTGTTCCGGAGCTGCTATGTTCACTCTTGTGGTGTCGAGGTCCCCTATTAAACCCTTTCCAGGTAAGGGAAGCTAGAGACCCTTGTTTGAAAATTGATTCCTGCACATTTATCGTTGTTTCTCATGATTATATGGTTGTGGTACTAGTGTAAAACATTGGATGAACGTGTGTTGTTGTTGGGATGTGATTGTGTGGCTGTTGTAGGATGAACAGTGGCGAGACCCGAAGTTCTCGCCCAAGCAACCCAGCCTCGCCTAGGCGAGACTTGCAGGAACTGGTTCGAACTCGCTCAGGAGAGAGAGGCTCACCTAAGCGAGGACGAGTGATGGGTTTGAGGCACATTGCTGCAGGAGTAGCTCAGGCGAGGAACCTCGCTTTTGAGCGAGGGGTACTCTCGCCCAAGCGAGTAGCGGCTCGCTTAAGCGAGAACCCATGAGTCTCGCAGGGTTCCCTGATGACAGTCTCGCCTAAGCGAGACTCTATGGCTTGAGCAAGACTGGCACGGGACTTCTCTATATAACTGTACCTTTCATGTGTTGGGGCTTAATTGTATGTTTGGCTTGTTATGCTTTACCTTGGGTATGAATTGTATGAATTGAGTGACCTTGTACGAATAAGATGGAGTTATGATTCATGAGTTTTAATATGAGGTGAGCATGATGTTTGTATGAGGTGATTCATGGAATTAAAATGATGGATTTGGTATGGGTTTGACATGAGACATGAGTGAAGGTGGATCAATGAATGTGACATGGTGCTGGTAGGAAATACATTCCTACATTTGTGATTTATGAAGAATGAGTGGAATGGATCCAATATGAAATACAAGTGAGGATGGATTGTGAAGGTCTACATGATATATATATATATATATATATATATATATATATATATACATTGTGCATGTTAAATATTATTGGTTTGATTATGATTGGTTCGTGTCAGTGCGTAATCCTTGGAGTCTCTAGGTGAGACTTTTAGGGTCGCGCTTCAGTGGTCGGGACGTAATTCCATGGCCCTGTTAATGAGTGTCCATGGTGGTGCCCCATTTATATGGTCTGGTAAGGATTCAAGGTAAGGTTGCATCCTGACGCTCTAAGGAGTCAGTTAGTCTCACTTAGAGCGGACTGACTCCTGTGGTGAGAGTAGCAGGAGGCCTGAAACTCATTAAGGGCTAACATTGTGTGTGAGGGAAATTGATTCATTGTAACACTTGTAACACTTAGCTCGGGGGTGAGCAGAGATATCCACCACAAGTGCAAGCATCCGCTGAATCCGACCAAGCTATATGTATTCGGATGGGTCGAGTCGAGTCTAAGTGTATTGATTGAAAGGTCATAACATGCTTGAGTGGTAGATGTATATGGTATATATATATTGAACTACGAAGGTACATTTGATTGCATGATAAAAATATTGTTGGCTTTAGCTTACCCTTTCCTTGTTGGTTGCTTTATATGTTGTTCTTCTACCTTTGCGATGATCATCAATTTATTGATGGGAGCAGATGCGAGAGGTAACTGTGGTCAACAAAGGAAAAATGATTCCACTGCTTAGTCTTCTTGGGCTGGACTTTCCGTCCTTCTTGGGCTATCTTTAGGGCTACGACCCATGTACTTGTCCGTCTTTATATTTCTCTATGATTCCAGTAAACTGTTTAACATGTTTCCTTTTTGGTGGCATCGTTGTGTGCCTTGGATAGTAAGGCGTTATGATTAAACTCTAGGACTACGCTATTATATTATAATTGTGTGACGCTTCTTTTAATTACGCTTATTAATTAAATGGGACGTTACATAACGTCCCATTTAATTATAATCCTAATTAAAGGAAACGTCACAAATGATAACATAGTAGCGCAGTCTTGGAGCATAAACACTACTCCTTACAATATTCAAGGCACACAACGATGCCAAAACAAAATAACAAGATACAAAGTTCAACCGTGATCAAATTGAAATTTAAAGGACAAACCAATACATGGGCCATAGTCCTATAATAAAGCCTAAAACAGTAGAATCCAGCCCAGGTGGGCTACGCAGCGGAACCATCACCTCCTTGTTGACTATGGGTGTTTCTCGCATCTGCTCACATCAATAAATTGATGATCTTCGCAAAAAGAGAAAACCACACATACAAGACATACAACAAACTACAGAAGGGTAAGCTAGAGCGAAAAAAGTATTTATCATACAATTATGTACTCTTACACAGTTAGATATACATACATCATCCAATCATGTTAGGACTTGCAAACAATACACTAAGACTCAGACTCGACTCATCCGGATACATATAATTTAGTTGGATTCAACGGATGCTTGCACTTGTGGTGGATTTCCCTGCTCTACCGAGATGCTCACTCCCGAGCTAAATGTTACAATGTCTCAACCCCCACACACAAGATTAGCCCTTAATGAATTTCAGGCCTCTTGCTACTCTCACCACAAGAGTCAGTCCGCTCTATGTGAGACTAACTGACTCCTTAGAGCGTCAGAATGCAACCTTACCTTGAATCCTTACAAAATTATATAGATGGGGCACCACCATGAACTCCCACTAACAGGGGTCATGGAATTACGTCCCGACCAACTGAGGCACCACCTTGAAATCTCACCTAGAGATTCAAGGAATTACGTCCTAACCATATACAATTCATGTTTCACCAACCAACTAGGTATTCATCATACATGTCAATCTCATTTCCATAATTTATAACCAACCTTCATTTATATCCCATATCAAATCCCAAGTCGCTTTTATCACCAACCATGCCATACTCAATTAACTCAATATTTCAGCTCATATAATCAGGTCTCATATACATATTCATACATTTCATAATCAAGATAGAATATTCCAAGCCAATGGTAGAGCTCCAAAGGTGCGAGAAGAACTCCATGGGCAGCGGAAATTAGATGAAGGAATGGAGGCAAGTTGGAAGGCACTTGCAAGCAATGGAAAGTGAGAGAGGTGATAGGATTTCCTAATCTATGCTAGCTTAAGGAAGGCGGCTAGAGGTAGAGAGAGGAAATCTCTAGAAAGGGGTGACTCTCAAAGGCAATAAAGGGAGGAGTGCTCTCAACTCAAGTTGCATCTATTACTTAAAATTTCAAGAGTGTCTACAAATGAGTGAAATTTTGGCTTTTATATGAAGCCATTTACACATGAGAAAGGAAAGCCATTGGATGGAGTGGGCCTTGATCTTGGCCCTTAGATCAAGCTTGGAGAAGGAGGCAAGATCACGCCCCTTGGATCTTGGCTTGAAGAACAAGAAGGATTCTTAGCCTTTAGATGTGATGACCAACCTTAGTCAAACCATGAAGCAAAGGAGTCTCCTTGTCTTGATAATCTCGGCCATGTATGAAGAGAATTGGGCTGAGCCCAATTTGAACCCCATCCTATGTTCCTTTCATGTCTTATGTATTATTGGAAAGCAAAGCCCAAACAATGACCCAATTTAAATCTACACTACTAGATTTACATGCACTTCTTCAAGTCTTTGTGATCTCTGTGGCCCATGTAAAGAATATGAGAAGCCCATTGAATTTGTGATCATCTAATGGGAGGCCCTTTTGAATCTTCTTCATCATTGATCTTGTAATTGGGCCTTTTAATGAGCTTGGGCTTGGGCTTGGGCTTGAAGGTGCAATTGGGCTTGGTGGGGTCACATCAGCCAAGCATACAATTAACAACACAAAAGCATAGAAGGAACAATCATGGAGTAAGATCACGTGCCAGTCTCGCTCAAGCTGAGGATCCTCGCTTAGGCGAAAGGGATCTTTTGCTCAAGCTACAGGTTCTCACTTAGGCGAGACTGTTAACAGAGGACCCAGCGAGACTCACGAGTTCTCGCTTAAGCGAGCCACTCCTCGCTTGAACGAAGCCACTCATCACCCAAAGGTGAGGTTCCTAGCCTGGGCTACAACTGCAACAACGTGCCTCAAGCTCCCACGCGTCCTCGCTGAGGCGAGCCTCTCTCGCCTGAGCGAGATGATACCTCGCTCAAAACGAGAGCTCTCCGCCTGAGCGAGAGCTCGAGCACGAGCTTGGACCTATTTCTACATGTCTCGCCTAGGCGAGACTGGGTCACTTGGGCGAGAACATCAAGTCTCACCATTGTTCTCCTGCAGCAGTCATATAATCATACCCCAACCAGCAATACACATTCATTCAACATTTTCAATAGCACAACAACCATACAGTCATGAAAAGCAGTGGCAAATAAGCAAGAATCAAATTTAAACCAGAAATCTCTAGCTTCCCTTACCTGGAATGAGCTAGTACGGGACCTTAACACCAACCACAAAGCACATCAGCTCTAGGAATAGGCTTAGAAGCTGGAAAAATAGTGGAACAAATCTTAAGATGAGCTCACTACCAAACCCTAACTGGAAAACACGAAATATGTCAAGGGAGAAGATACATGATCTCGAGATTGACTTACGTGGAGTATGGGAATGAGGTTGAGCTTGTTTGACTAAGGTGGTACCAAACCCTAACAGAGAGAGATGACTGCAGCTCTTAGGACAAAGGGGGTTGTTTTCTGAAGGTGAGTAGAATGGTTAGGGTTAGGGCAGTTTAAGGTTCTTGGATCCCCTTTGGGCCAGCCCCAGGCCCAACTGATTTGGGGCAGCCCTTTACGATAAAGGCAAAAAAGTAAGTAGGCCTTACAATTATTATAATAATTGGCAGACTCAAAACAACCCAATAAATATTAAGATTCAAATATGATTTTCACACAAAATAATAACTTCTTTAAAATTTTATAGAATGATATTTGAAGATACAAACGAAAGTTACTTGAGTAACAAACATAGTAACAAAGTTCAGTTATGATATTTTTTATTATATTATGATTTAATTATATTTGTTATGTTTTTTTTTTACATTAGCAGACCCAAGAAAATCTATAATTATCCTTTATCGCATGGACTTGATTGTCTTGGCTATGAAAACTTTTTCTCTTGACAATTTGGAGCTTGGATATTCAACATTAGACGTCAAAAACTTGAATCCATCGTGGGTGAAGTTATTTTTATTTTATCAACAATAAAGAATATATTAAAGGAAAAAAAATGTTCCATTCAAAAAGTATATATACACAAAAAAACAGAAATAAAAAGCACAACAATATTCTTTATTCTCCTAATCACTAGGATTTTTCAATGAAAGAACAACTTCAAAAAAAAAAAAAACATAATGTTGCATTTTATGTTTTTGTTGCAAAACATATTTATGTGAAATAACGTAATTACTATCCTCCATGTCATAAACAATTACACACAAAAATATCTTCCTTATTCCTCATTTCTTTTCAATCACGTGATAATATTTTTTTTCATCTTCACCTCTCTCATGTTTTCTTTTCTTGAAGAAACAAAACATCACAAAATAACTTTCACCCTATATTTATATCCAAGATCCCAATGATCTAAAAAATATTTTTCATTCACCTAATTTTAATTACTTACATAGTTAGTCCTTTATTGAGCATATCAATGTATCATTCATAATAATTGTAACACCCCATTTAATTAATAATGTTAATTAATGGAAATGTCACACAGAATAATATCGGAAACAAAGGTCTGGAGTATATACACTACTCCTAACATTTAACCAAGAGAAATCTGAATAGAAATTTAGGCACACCAAGATGTCAGTGACCAAAGTGGAGTAAGAGTCTAAAGTATTCAAAATAATTGCCCAAGGGAGCAGACAAGTACATGGGCTACAGCCGTAAAAGAAACTTGGACGGCAAAATCCAACCCAAAGCTAAGCAGCTAAGTCTCTATTATCCTGTTGACATCGCAAAAAGAGAACACCACACACACAGAAGATACAACAAGAAAAAAGGGTAAGCTAGAGTAGAAAACAATTTTTATCATACCAATGCATACAACTTTCATATCCAAAGATACCAATATCAACCAATCATGTTATGACATGCAACCAATACACTATAATTAGTCGGATTCAGCGGATGCTTGCACTTGTGGTGGATTTCCCTGGTCTACCGAGCTGCTCTCCCCCAAACTAAGTGTTACAATGTCTCAACACTCACACACAAGGTTAGCCCTTAATGGGTTCAAGCCTCCTACTACTCTCATCACAAGAGTCAGTATGCTCTATGTCAGACTAACTAACTCTTTAGAGTGTCAGGATGCAACCTTACCTTGAATCCTTACTAAATTATATAGATGGGGCACTGTAACATCCCCACCGGATATTGCGGGTTTAAAATAATAAAATAAAGAAATACAATTAAGCTGTAGTTAATGAAATATCATTTCCCAAAAATGGGGGAAATTTAAAACTTTTATTACTTCCAATAATAAACTAAAATCCATAAGTATAAATAAGATTGTAATTATCCAAAAGTCCAGTAATATCCATAATTACAATTTATTTGAGATCATAAAAACTTCATAAAAGTTCTGATAAAAATCTCCCAAGTTTAGCCCCGCTCCGACTCTACGCCTCACTAGATCCACATGCAACATCATTTGCTCCCCTGTACCGCGTACACGATCATCGCCAAACACAAGAAGATAGGATGAGCTAACAAATTACACACACACACACACACACACACACACAGATATATATATATATATATCACACAATCACACTAAAGGAATTCCTTCCTTTGATTCCATACCACATTACCATATTAATCGTGTTCTACGTCTTCTAGCGATTACCTCAAAATGTCTTGCTGTCATACCTATCGGCCACAACCGATAGAGCACGTGCGGGAAACCATGCTACGGATCATAGCTAGGTGGAGTTCCCATATACTAACATAGTTCGTAACGCCCCAAGACTACCAAACTCGTAAGCTAATTATTGAGGAGGGCAATCTTTCTGGACCCATCCGTACTGGCCACAACTAGCACACTCACACCGGCAACACCCTAAACCATTCTAGTCATACCCATTCGCCTAATTCATGCTTTTAAAAGTAATTGAATCAATCCACAAGTTCAAGTTAAAGTAAGGACGTAGAATTCTGCAGCAATTCTCACTGAAGCTAGACTGATCTCGCTTAAGCTAGATTGGTCTCGCTTAAGCTAGAAATTCTCGCTTAAGCTAGACTAGTCTCGCTTAAGCTAAAACTTCTCGCTTAAGCTAAACTGACAAATTTTCACTAGTTTCAACATGTAAAAACACAAAATCCCAAACAACAAAAATTTAAGAAAACACAACCACGTTGTATAAAACGTTGGCATCATATTTCATGCTTTAAAAAGGGTAAACAAATCAATCATGGGAGCATACAAGCATTTAAACAACTCTGTTGTCAATCTCGCTAAAGGTAAGGAGCTCTCGCTCAAGCGACAAGGGTCTTTCGCTCAAGCGACATGGGTCTCTCGCTCAAGCGACATGGGTCTCTCGCTCAAGCAAAAAGCTTTCGCTTAAGCGAGATTGAAAGAAACACGAAAACAAGCTGGAGAAGAAAGAATATGAGTAGAAGAACAACTTACTTGGAGCATAGAATGAGGTTGAGCTGACTTGAATCTGAATGAGCTTCGAACCCTAGCAGAGCACTATTTGAGGGGAAAAGAGAAGAGGAGTAAGGTGGCTAATTTTGCAAAGTGGACAAAACATGAGAGGGTTAGGCTCGTTTAGAGATTTTGGGATGTCCTATGGGCCAGCTTTAGGCCCAACTGACTAAGAGAGGTCCTTAAATTTTAGGACAGAATTAAAGTGGATCTTATAATAATTTATCAAGAAAGTAAGATATGTTTCAACCATAAATGGAGACAACATAAAATAAATTAAAAGAAAATAAAATGTACAAAATGAAAAGAGTAAAACAATGCATTACCTTAAAATGATTAAAATGACGATTGAGCACTCGAAATGAAACGAGATTTTCTTTATGTATATCAATTGTGAATATTACAAAGGTAAAATCTTTTACTTATAGTGGTGTTATTACAAGATCGAGATGTCATCTGTAAAACTACACGGTCTTCTGCGCTAAGATTTTCGATTTGTTTAAATAGATCTTAATTTTGAAGGAATGGTGTACGTACAAAAATACTATAATCCTAAATATTTTGACAATTGAACAATAATTAAACAAATATTATATTAATAAAAACCATTAATTTAACATAATTGAGCAATAATAGCCTTAAAATACTTAAAGTAATTATTTATTTGTTACTTTTAATGACTTTACTTACATTTGAGTGAAAGATGAGCATGTTACCCTTAATCTTCAATAATTAATTTTATTAGTCATTTGATCATAATAATAATTTATACGCTCATTATTATTTGATTAATTATATAATTAGCATCATATATATATATATATATATATATATATATATATATATATATATATATATATATATACACATATATTCTCTG
>Ga0214542_1012930_pt1 | contig 10393 bp, 7 predicted proteins | sample CNSS1metaG_FD_160096 | JGI IMG/M metagenome (GOLD analysis project Ga0214542, IMG submission 160096) | Root nodule microbial communities from cowpea collected in UCLA plant growth center, Los Angeles, California, USA - CNSS1 | ecosystem: Host-associated > Plants > Roots > Nodule | place: USA...
GGATAGTGCTTGGTATCTTGAGGGAGAAACAACTGTTTGCCAAGTTGTCAAAGTGTGACTTCTGGATGAGAGAGGTGCAGTTCTTGGGGCACGTGATATCAGCTCAGGGTATAGCTGTGGATCCAGCTAAGGTGGAGGCCGTGATACAGTGGGAATGTCCCAAGTCAGTGACGGAGATTCGGAGCTTCGTGGGCTTAGCTGGCTATTACAGGAGGTTTATAGAGGGGTTCTCTAAGATAGTAGCACCCCTGACACAGCTAACCAGGAAAGACCAACCGTTTGCATGGACTGATAGGTGTGAAGAGAGCTTCAGGGAGCTTAAGCAGAGGCTGACGAGTGCTCCAGTGTTGGTAATCCCAGATGTGAGTAAACCCTTTGAGGTTTATTGTGATGCCTCTCATCAGGGCCTTGGGTGTGTCTTCATGCAAGAGAGGAAGGTGGTGGCCTATGCTTCGAGGCAGTTGAAGGTTCATGAGAAGAACTACCCTACTCATGATCTCGAGTTGGCAGCATTGGTTTTTGCTTTGAAAATTTGGAGGCACTACCTGTATGGTGCGCAGTTCCGTGTGTTTAGTGACCACAAGAGCTTGAAGTACCTTTTTGATCAAAAAGAGCTGAATATGAGGCAGAGGCGGTGGATAGAGTTTTTGAAGGACTACGACTTTGAGCTTCTCTACCACCCAGGGAAGGCGAATGTGGTAGCAGACGCACTGAGTAGGAAGACAGTGCATGTGGCACACTTGATGATAAAAGAGATGGAGTTGCTAGAGAGCTTTAGAGACATGAAGCTACAGTTTGAGTTGGAGCCGGAATTCATTAGGTGTAGCACCTTGGTCATATCTAGTGACTTTCTGAGTTTAATCAGAGAGAGGCAAGCAAGGGATGTTAGTCTACAGAAGGTAAAAGAACTACTAGGATCGGATCAGGCAAAGGGATTTGCCTTGGGTAGGGATGGAGTGTTGAGGTTCAGAGGTAGGGTTTGTGTGCTAGAGGATGTTGAGTTGAGGAAGTTAATCCTTGAGGAGGGACACAAGAGTCGTCTTAGTCTGCACCCTGGCATGACTAAGATGTACCAAGACCTTAAGGAGAACTTTTGGTGGCAGGGCATGAAAAAGGAAGTTGCACAGTTCGTGTCGGCCTGTTTGACTTGTCAAAAGGCTAAGGTGGAGCATCAAAAACCTGGTGGAACGCTCCAGCCCTTAGATATTCCAGTGTGGAAGTGGGATAGCATAGCCATGGATTTTGTTACCCACTTGCCTTGCACCGTGAGAGGACATGATGCTATATGGGTGGTGGTGGATTGCTTGACGAAGAGTGCTCACTTTTTGGCCGTGAATCTCAGAATGTCTATGGCCAAGTTGGCCCAGCTTTACATCCGAGAGATAGTAAGACTTCATGGAATGCCTAGTAGCATAGTGTCTGACAGAGACCCTCGGTTCACTTCAAGGTTCTGGCAGACGTTACAGGAGGCTATGGGTAGCAGGCTGAGGATGAGTTCTGCTTATCATCCTCAGACGGATGGCCAGTCAGAGAGAGTGATTCAGTCCTTGGAGGACTTGCTGAGGACTTGTATCTTGGATCACCTTGGCAGTTGGGACGAGGTGTTACCGCTGGTGGAGTTTACCTATAACAACAGTTACCAAGCAAGTATAGGGATGGCGCCTTATGAGGCTTTGTATGGGAGGAGGTGTAGGACTCCCTTATGTTGGTACCAGGATGGTGAGTCAGTTTTGGTAGGACCTGAGTTGTTGCAACAAACCATAGAGAAGGTGCAGTTGGTGAGGGATAGGTTGCAAGCATCTCAGAGTCGTCAGAAAGCATATGCAGACCGAAGGAGGAGGCCCCTAGAGTTTGAGGCTGGGGATCACGTGTTCTTGAGGGTGACCCGAACCACTGGTGTGTGGAGGGTTATCCGCTCAAGGAAGCTGTCACCTAAGTTCTTGGGTCCGTACCAAATCTTGAGGAGGATAGGGCCCGTGGCTTATGAGATTGCATTACCACCTTAGTTGGCTAATCTACACCCAGTCTTCCATGTGTCGCAGCTACGGAAGTACGTGTTTGACCCATCGCATGTCTTGGAGGCAGAGGATGTGCAAGTCAGGGAAGATCTCAGAATAGTGGTACAGCCTGTGGCTATAGAGGATCGCCAAGTGAAGGAGCGCAGGGGAAGAGCCACTAGTCTTGTGAAGGTCATCTGGGACCAAAGGACAGGTGACTCGACTTGGGAGCTTGAGGAGGACATGAGGAGTTCATACCCACATCTGTTCTGGTAAGTCTAATTTTTCGAGGACGAAAAATTTTTGTTGTTGGGGAGATATTGTAAGCCTTTTTTTTTCAGTGTCTTAAAGTGTTGGGCCTGGCCTTTTCGGAGGCCCAAGGCCAGCCCTTTAGTAGGACCCCTAACCCCTTCCTTTCTGTTCCATTTTCAGAAACCAGCTTCTGTTCCCTCTCTTCATCTCAAGTCAAGTTCTCTGCTAGGGCTCTCCATCCTCACGTCTCTAAGCTAGCAAAACTCTCCCCTTTTTCCAGGTAAGCTGACCTTTAGAGCTGAGGGTTCGCTCCTTCTTCTCTTTACTCTGTTTAAAACGCGTGGGTCAAGTTAGGGTTAAGACTCTTAACTTCGTTTTGTCCTCTTTTTCCAGTTTCAACTCATTGTCATAGTTCTTGGAGCTGTTGTGCTACATAGTTAGGGTCTGGTTGTTTTTGGTGCTCAAACGAAGGTAAGGGAAGCTAGCCTCTTTTCGTTTTAGAATATGTTGCTTGTTTTGTCACTGGTTTGTGTTTAAAATGATTTGGGGATGCTTGTGCTCGTGTGAAGTTGAACTGAGATGCTTGGTTGGTTTGTTTCTGGGGTTTGCATGCATGGAACAGTGGGGGAGATCTGATATTCTCGCCCAAGCGAGAATATCAGAGGCTCGCCTAAGGTTCTGCCTCGAACGCTCGCCTAGGCGACCAGTCCACGTTTTGAGCGACGCCCTGTCTCGCTCAGGTGAGGAGGTCTCGCTTGAGCGAAAGTTCGTGAAGACCCCTTGTTGCATGTCTCGCCTGGGCGAGAGCCCGCTGTTTGAGTGAGGCCCGCCCCTCGCCTGAGCGAGTTCGTGAGTGCGTGCACTGTTTTATTGACTGTTGGATGATTTGTTGCATGTATTGTCTGGAGTATTTTTCCTAAATATAATGTACGTGAATATGCTTGGGTGTTTGGATTTTATGAATGAAATTGGTATGTTTGGTATGAGTGATGGCATTGAATTGTACATGATGATGGGGTGAAATGAGAATTGGATGTATGAGATGAAAGTGGTGGTTGTGGGATGAGAGACATGAAATCTGTATGTGATAGGCGTAATTCCATGAGTCTCATGGGGAGACCTCATGGTGGTGTGTAGTGTATATATTAAGATATGGATTCAAGTAAGGATCGCATCCCGAAACTCTAAAGGGTCAGTGAGTCTCAGGTAGAGCAAACTGACCCAAGTGGTGAGAGTAGCGGGAGGCCTTAGTCTTTGGCAGGATAATGGCCTTAGATGTTTGAAGGTTAACCTTGTGCGTGGTAGGGTGAAACCCATTGGCAATGGCTCTGCAGAGCAGTAGAGGCCACCACAAGTGCAAGCGTCCAGTGAATCCGATCTTAGTATATGTATCCGGATAATTGAGTCATAGTGTCCTGTTTGTTTGCTATAACATGATGATCTATGCCTCCTGCGTTGCATGTTTGGGCTGTTTAAGTACTTGTTCTTTTATACCATGATGAGTTCTAAACTTCACTAGCTTACCCTTGTATTGTTTTATGTATGTTCTGTTATACAAATCCACACAAATCTACACAAATCCATCTTTACACTCTCTCCCAAATCCATCTTTTCATGTGAACATAGTCTTAAGCTTTTAATCAATAATGTTAAATTAAGTACCTTTTAATAACTTCTTTTTTTATTTAAGAGCTTAATAATTCAAATATGGTGTGATTTAACTCAGTTATATAGGATAACTAATGTTGATTGTAAGAAAGCTTTGGTTAATCTCTTTTCAGCTTTTAATCAATAATGTTAAATTAAGTACCTTTTAATAAGTTAAAAAATTATAATATAACTTTTTTTTTATTTAAGACCTTAATAATTTAAATATGGTGTGATTTAACTCAACCTGCCTTATAGGCTAACTAATATTGATTGTAAGAAAGCTTTGGTTACGTTTTGATGTAGGAATACATTTTAATTATTTCCTTTTTTTTCTTTGTTTAAAATAGAAATTTATCTTTCCCATCTTTTCCTTTAATCCAGAGATATTAATAACCTTGAGGAGCAATAAAGAACCGTCCAGATAGCTCACTAAAGCCAGAGCAACAGCATGAGTGTTTTTGGAAATTCATCATGACAATGTCAATACATATAATGGATAATAAATAATGGTATATGATCAACGTTACACTCTACGTCTGGAAATTTATTGATAAACGTTATTTAATTAAAGGAAAATTAAGTTGTTTTGAGAATAGTTTAAAAAAAGTAATTTCTTGTTTTTTATTTTTTAGTTTAACAAAGTTAAGTTATCAGTTAAAATTTGGTTAAATTACCTTTTTGGTCCCTCTATTGGTCATGAAATTTCAGTTTGGTCTTCAAGTTTTTCGTTGTTTTAATTTGGTCCTCATTTTCTTAAAGATGACTCAATTGGTCCTCACCGTTAACTTTGACCAGACGGTGTTAAAGTCAATGTCACGTGTCAATTTCTAGTTTTTTTTATTTTTTTAATATTTTTTTGATTTTTTTTTGATTTTTTTAATTTTTTTTTAAGTTTTTTTCTTTTTAACATGTGTCACTTCACAGTTGTGCCACGTGTCAAAGTGACTCAATTTGATTCTTATATTTGTTTTTAGTTTCAATTTAGTCCCAATTTTTGTAAAAATGAAGCAATATTGTTCTTCCTCAAATTGACACTAAATTTACTTTTTTATAAATTTTATGGTGATATTCTTACTAAAATTAACGTTTTTTATTAAATATTTTAAATTAACTAAATTATACAATAAACATTAGACTTTGATTTTGTTTTGAAGTTGAAATTTAGTTCCTAAACTTAATTATGTCTGACAAGTTATTTGATTTTTAATCTTTACTAAGTTTGTATAATATGATACGCTTGATGCCTTTATATATGATGACAAAGTTGTTAATTTTTGAAATTAAGTTTGGGGTTTAACTTTGTTTAATAATAAAACTAAAAAAAACTTATTTAAAAATATTTCTACAAATATTTAATAAAAATGTCAATTTTATTAAGAATATCATCATAAGTTGTATACAAAGATTAAATTGAGTCTCAATCTAAGGAGGGACAATATTGCTTCATTTTTTAAAAAATTGGGACTAAATTGAAACTAAAAACAAATATAGGGACCAAATTGAGTCACTTTGACACGTGGCACAACGATGAAGTGACACGTGTCAAAAATAAAAAATAAAAAAAATTTAAAAAAAATTTAAAAAAAATCAAAAAACAAATAAAAAAAATTTAAAAAATTTAAAAAAACCAGAAATTAACATGTGACATTGACTTTAACACCATTTGGTCAAAGTCAACGGTGAGAACCAAATTAAGTCATTTTTAAAAAAAATGAGGACCAAATTGAGACAAGGAAAAAATATGAGGATCAAATTGAAATTTCATGACAAATAGAGGGACTAAAAGGGTAATTTAACCTTAAAATTTATAAATTTAAATTTTAAAAAAGATCGTTCAAAATTATTTTTAAAGTGAATTAACCCATCTCCTCTAATTATGTGGTTGCCAACTTTATCATGCCTCTCTCCTTATAATTCCCTTTTCAGTCTTTTGAGTCTTCTCGTTGCTGAAGTTCTGCCTGGACACTTAAGGCAAACTCTAATTTACGGAAGTCACTATTATATTTGGAGAAAAATGATTAAACATTTTTGAGAATTATAATTTAACCAAAATACAATGATAATTATAAAAGTTATACTTTCTGCCAATGAATCACCTATCTTTTAAGAAGATTTTAATTATATACTAATTACCTAAACAATCATTTCAAAACTAAATTTTGATTGGTTGCATGTCTATAAAGGTATTAAAAAATATTAAAAAATAATAAAAAATAATTTGTCTATAATTAATTATTTTATGATATACAGACAAAGGATACAGTAAGTAGAAATTAATAAAGTTAGATAATAAAGCTAATGACTCTAGACTGTGGTCCATTTGCTTCAGGAAGTGGAAATCAAGTATATAATCAGTTACAGAAGAAGTTTAGATTCCTAAAATTCAAGAGCAATGGAAAACAAGCCAGGATGGAGGGCAATTTCTTACATCTTAGGTCTCTGTCTAAACAAAAAATGCTCATGCATACCATTAAAATGTGCATTTGCTATGATCAAATTGAGCTAACTAAGCTTTTGTATGGTGTGGTTTTGCAGGAAATCAAATAGTTGAGAGGATTGCAACATTAGGAATGATGGGAAATTTCATGGTGTTTTTGTTGCAATTCTTCAACTTGGGTCAGGTTGCTGCAGCAAATCTTCTTGGCGCATGGACAGGAGTTAGCAATTTAATACCAATTATTGGTGCCTGTGTTGCTGATGCTTATCTAGGGAAATTCAAAACCATTGCTATTTCATCATTTGGAACACTATTGGTATATGCTCTCCTCCATTTGTAAAACACCTACCCATAAATTTGATTCTAAAGTTTCAATTTATCAGTTTAAAGGTTTTTTTTTTACTCTAAGGAATATTTTTCTCCAATGTTTGTTTGGAGTTAATGGCATGACGGTTACCATTTTCCTAAAAACATATATGCTTTGTTGGTAATCGCAATGTAAATTGGATGTATAGGTATAAACTTGTTGGTCCAAATATAAATTAAAGTAGAGCAAACTGATATAGATGATAGGGGTAAACTTCATTTCCCTATAGTTGTTCAGATAAAATGAATTTGAAATCATTCAAGGTTCTTCAAAATTAATTTTAATCTTTATATTTTATAAACAGTGATGTTAGTCGTCTTATTTTTTAATTGTAGTAAATTTTGTCTCTAATTATAGACAAATTTCAAACATAGACTAATCCTAGTTCTAGTAACATGTTAACTGACATAAAGCACAATTTTATTGTTGTTAATATCTTTTTTGTTATCTTTTATAATTCTATGTCGGTGATTGATAGGGAATGGTGGTACTAACATTAACAGCGTGGGTGCCACAACTTCATCCTCCAAGTTGCACTTCAACTGAGCACTGTGTTCCTCCGACGAGTTCACAACTTGGGTTCTTGATTTTAGGCCTTGCTTGGTTGGCTCTGGGCACAGGAGGGATTGGACCATGCACTATTCCCTTTGCCATTGATCAGTTTGACACAACTTCCTCCGAGGGAAAGAAAGGAGTGAACAGATTCTTTAATTGGTACTACATTTCACAGACAATTGTCACGTTGATCAGTCTCACTGCAATAGTTTACCTCGAGAACAAAAGCTGGGTCTTGGCTTTTGGAATACTCAGTCTTCTAATGTCATTTTCAATTATCATATTTTTTGTTGGAGCTAGCGTTTATGTTTATATACCACCAGAGGGGACCATATTTTCTGGTATTGCTCAGGTGTTTGTTGCAGCTTACAAGAAACATCACCTAAAAATTCCAGTAATAGAAGATGAGGGTCTTTACTATGATCCCCCGGTGGATGCAAAAACACTACTAAAAATGCCCTTAACGAAACAACTCAGGTAATGTGTTACTCCTCTGGTAATTAGAATAATGTTTCTTGGTACTGAAGAAGCTGTTTGATTTTTGAACAGGTGTTTAAACAAAGCTGCCCTGATAGGAGACAATGAAGTTAACGCAAGAGGTAGTGTCAAGAATCCATGGAGACTTTGCAGCATTCAGCAAGTGGAAGAAGTAAAATGTTTGATAAAAATGCTTCCAATTTGGGCTTCTGGTATTCTTTGCTTGATTCCTATAGTACAACAAGGCACCTTCCCAGTATCGCAGGCATTGAAAATGGACCGTCACCTTGGAGCACACTTCAAACTTCCTGCAGCAACGTATAACGCGGTATCCTTAATCACAATTGGCATATTCCTCCCATGCTTTGACATCTTTATCCAACCAGCATTAGCAAAAGTGACAAAAAACGAGGAGGGTCTCACGAGCCTTCAGAAGATAGTGATCGGTGGTATATGCTCGGTTCTCACAATGCTGTGTGCTGGCTTGGTGGAGTGGCGAAGAAGGGGTGTGGCAATCTCACATGGTGCACCTGATGGGGTGGCCCCCATGAATGCAATGTGGTTAGCACCACAATTTGTGTTCTTGGGATTGTGTGAGATATTTACCCTTATTGGACACTTTCAGTTCTACAGCACTGAATCACCAGAGAAAATGAAAAGCATAGGAAATTCGTTGCAGTATCTTGTGATGGCATTTTCAATTTACGTTGGCACGTTGATGGTGAATGTGGTGAACCAAGTAACTCGAAAGCGTGGTGGAATCGGTTGGCTCAACAATGACATCAACGCTGGCAGATTGGACTACTATTACTTCCTCGTAGCAGGATTTGCTGCAATGAATCTTGTCTACATCTTGCTCTGTGTTAAACGCTACCATTACAAGGTGGTCATTGTCAAAGCAGAAGTTAAAGACAGACCTTGATTGAGCGCTTTAGGTGTGTTGTAATGTAAACGGTTCTGGTCTAAAGTTCAAATGACTCTAAGGTTTGAGATATTTAGATTATGAGAAAGGTGGTGGGAGAATGAAAGTTCAAAAATAACATTTTACATCGGTTGTTTATGGTTGGGGTTAGATCCGATGTAGACGTTGTTTATAATAAATTAAACACTTTTTACCCCGGTTGTTCAATAAAAGATGCAATGTGTATCGGGATAATGAAAAAAATACATATACTACAAGAATACATCATACTCAAATCCTCATTTCTTCATGTCCTTCATGTTTCCTGTCATTATTAAAGTCGCTTGCTTTGGACCACCCAAGCGTCAACACTCTGCAAGAAGAACTCAAAGGAATCATACACTTAAACTCCAAGACAACCTTTTGGGCATGTTCAATAGTATCTTTTTTCACCAACGCATCCATGAGAACATTCAACGCTACATATCATTCTGAACACAAAAAGCTCCCCCGTTCTACAAAAAACGCATGTAGGATCTAAATTTTTTTATTTTAAATTTAATATAATTTACAAAATATATTTTAAAATATGGAAAACCCACAAACTTGGTCCTACAACCCGCGTCGCCGAAGGGTTCCAGAAATCGCAATTCAAAGTGGAGGTAGACGGCGACGGCAACAAGCTTGGAAGACTTCCCTACACCAGTGCCAAGGCACGTTGGTAGGCACTCAACATGGTTGTAGGTTGAGGTCATCAAGCCCGTTGTGGCACTGTGTGAGGTGTCACGAGCAGAGGTACTAAAGTATAATGCAAATTCTAAAACAATCTAGAACAATCTAGAAAAATTTAAGATAGAGTTATTGAAATATAATGAAACTTATAGACTATTGGAGAAAAGCTTAGGATAGAAAGAAAAGTCAAGAACATTCTACTATGTAGAAAACTCTAGAAGTATTTGCACAAGTTCTAGCTAGGAGTTTCTAGAATAATCTATGATTCTATAAATACCTATGTATCCTACCATTTGTAACATCAAGAACAACTAACACAACATCCAATACAACTACTCCAACCAGTACTTTCACACTCTACTATGTACATATTTTCTCTATCCCTTCAACTATCCCTTTAACAACCTTAAAATATTAACAGTGGTATCAGAGCTACGTTCGATCATTTATTGGACGTAGAAAAATTATTCTATTACTTCCAAAACCTTCCTTCTATACTTCCAAAAGAAGAGAGTTTTTTCTCTTAATCCATGGCTTCTAACAATGTTCACTTTTCTTCAGTCCCTCTACCAGTTTTTACTGGTGAAAATTTTGACTTTTGGAAACTCAAACTAAAGACATATTTTATCCCATAAAAATTTGTGGGATATTGTTCAATCTGGTTATACAAAACCAGATACTATTGAGACTCTATCTGAGGAGAAACAGAAAAAGCTAGAAGATTCTGAACAAAAGGATGCCCAAGCATTGTTTGTTCTTCAACAAGCTGTGGGAGAAACTATTGCCAGGAGGATCATGGACGCAGAAACTGCAAAAAGGGCATGAGATATTTTGGAAGAAGAATTTGAAGGCAATGAACAGGTACGCTCCGTTAAACTACACTATTTAAGAAGAGAACTTGAGACCATCAGAATGAAGGAATCTGAGACCATTGAAGAATACTATGGAAGAATAAAAGAAATAGTGAATAAAATGAAGTTATATGGAAAAGAAATTAAGGAAAAAAGAGTGGTAGAAAAAATTCT
>Ga0214542_1012937_pt1 | contig 10384 bp, 17 predicted proteins | sample CNSS1metaG_FD_160096 | JGI IMG/M metagenome (GOLD analysis project Ga0214542, IMG submission 160096) | Root nodule microbial communities from cowpea collected in UCLA plant growth center, Los Angeles, California, USA - CNSS1 | ecosystem: Host-associated > Plants > Roots > Nodule | place: USA...
GCTTGACGCAAGTGCTCTGTCGAGAGAGAAAGTGTTGCCGGCTGCGTGAGGTTGGACATGAAATCTTTGTCGGACACCTGCCGCGACAAAGCAACCACTGTCAGCTCAAGTCCCTTCTTTTACAGCAAAGACGTCGATCGCCGCTTCGGCAGACGCCCGGTTCGGCGCCCAATAAACCTCGCGCAGATCCTTCTTCATGGTGGCCTGCACCGAGAGCGGGACCTTGTTCAGGACATTCACGGTCTTGTGCACCCAGCATCGCTGGTGCCGTGTGCCGGGAAAGACCTCGTCGAGCGCCTTCCAGAAGCCGAGCGCGCCGTCGCCGACGGCAATTTCGGGCGCGATCTGCAATCCGCGCTGTTTGACGTCGATCAGCAGCTCACGCCAGCTCTGCGCGCTCTCTCGCACGCCGACCTGGAAGCCGATCAGTTCCTTCTTGCCTTCCGGCGTCGCGCCGATCAGCACCAGCATGCACTCGCCGTGGTCTTCCATGCGGGCCTGCAGGAAGACGCCATCGGCCCACACATACGCGTAGCGGCGCGCCGACAGATCGCGCCTCTGCCAGCGCTCGTACTCGCCTTGCCACTCGGCCGTCAGCCGGGAAATCACCGCGGGCGACAGGTTCGGCGCGTCCTTGCCCAGCAAGGCCGTCAGCGCCTCCTGGAAATCGCCGGTCGAGATGCCGCGCAGGTACAGCACCGGCAACAGCGCATCCAGACTTCTGGTCCGCCGTGCCCACAACGGCAGGATCGCCGAGCTGAACCGGATCCGCTCGCCATCGCCGGCCGCCCCGCGGTCCCGGATCTTCGCCCGCGCCACCTCGACCGGCCCGATGCCGGTCTGGATCGTTCGCGCCGGGCCATAACCATGCCGCACGACACGGGCGCGTCCGTCGGCAAGCTTCAAATCCTTCACCGTGGCAAGAAATGTCTCGACTTCGACCTCGACGGCCTGCGCTAAAAGCTGCCGCGCACCAGCGCGCAGCACATTGGTCAGTGGATCGTCGATCTCGTCCGGCTGACGAAGCGGGACAATGTTGCTAGTCTCGTTCATGGCGTATCGCTCTCCTTGAGAGGTTCTGGCAGGCTCGACACCCGCCTCGATACGCCGCCTATCTCAGTCCGTCATCACCCAGCTTCCCGCATAGCTCAGCAGGACGTGGACGCGGCGATAGCCGTAGCGAACGCGAACATGGCAAATCTCCTTGATCCGAGCTTCGAGGGCGGCCTGGCCGGAGCGACGAGATTTGTAGTGATAGGTCGAGCGATCGAACTCGAGGGCCTTACAAGCCTTGCGGATCGAGACCTGCCACTCACCGCAAACCTCATCGACGAGCTTGCGCTTCCGACCAGGCTTCACAGTTTTCGGCGGATCACGTCCTGCAGCATCTCCTTGTCGAGCGACAGATCGGCGACCAGCTTCTTTAGCTTGCCGTTCTCCTCCTCGAGCTGACGCAGCCGGCGCATCTCGGTTGGCAGCAGACCGTCATACTTCTTCTTCCAATTGAAGTAGGTCGCCTGGCTGATCCCGGCTTTGCGGCAGATCTCCGCCACCGCGACCCCGTCGCTGCCCTGCTTGAGAATGAACGCCTTCTGGGCGTCCGAAAATTTCGAAGCCTTCATCGTTGTCCGCTCCTCCCAGCCGAGGGATTTACGCAGCGCCAACTCTAGCCAAAAATGGTCCAGTTTGCCGGTCTCAGATCATCGCCTGATCAAAAGTGCGAAAGATTCTGGACAGTACCCAACCATTGTGGTCAATCGTGCCTTGAGCGCCGCCATCAACGGAGCGGTCCTGGCGCGGCGGAACGCTGGCAGAGACGCGATCTGTCGGCGCGTCGCTATGTCTACATCTGGGCCGATGGCGTGTACCTGCAGGCCCGCATGGAAGATCACAGCGAATGCATGCTGGTGCTGATTGGTACCACGCCGGAAGGCAAGAAGGAGCTGATCGGCTTCCAGGTCGGCGTGGGCGAGAGCGCGCAGAGCTGGCGCGAACTCCTGATCGACCTGCGGCAACGCGGGTTCCGGATTGCCCGCAACTCGCCATCGGCGACGGCGCCCTCGGCTTCTGGAAGGCACTGGACGAGGCCTTTCCCGGCACGCGGCACCAACGATGCTGGTGCCATAAAGTGAGCAACGTACTCGACAAGGTCGCCAAATCCGTGCAGGGCCCCATGAAGAACGATCTGCGGAACATCTATCTGGCCCCACACCGGGCGAAGCTGAAACCGCGATCGACGTCTTCGTCGAGAAATACCACGGCAAATACGAACGTGCGGTGGAGTGCCTGATCAAGGATCGCCACGCGCTGCTCGCCTTCTTCGACTCCCTGCTGAGCACTGGATCCACCTACGCAGCTCGGACCCGATCGAGAGCGTCTTCGCCACGGTGCGCCACCGAACGGTGCGGACCAAGGGATCGCTGTCACAACAAACCGCGAAGCTGATGGTGTTCAAGCTCATCGACGCCGCATCGAAGACCTGGCGGCGATTGAAGAGCACGAACCAGTTGCCGAAAGTCATCGCCGGTGTAAAGTTCATCGATGGAATCGAAGTCATTCCGAACACTGAAAGCCACGCCGCCTGATCAGGCCGCGTCACCCAAAATCAGCCATAGCTCCTAAGAAGGCGACGTCAGTGGTCCTGTCCCCGGGGTCCACTTCACTCATCGAGGGCACCACTTGAAGATGTCGCGCTTACCGAGCAGCTGCGGCAGGAACTCATCTGTACTCACCAGCTTCTCTTAAATCCTGCTGTCAGACTCGTGTTGGTGCTACCTTGTGCGGTCTCCCGAATGGTGCCGGAGATGGTGATACTGTTGGACAGCGTCTGCTCGGCCCCAAAGTAGCGCAGCCATTTGTCGTCCGTAGTCGACATGGTCTCGCCAATGACAAAGCTCGTGCCGATCCCGGTGATTGTGGCTTTGGCAGAGTGATAGATCTCAAAGTCACGAGTCACATGCCCCAGCAGCCTGAAAAGCGGCATGTGCCCGTTAACGACACCGGCGTCGATCTGCAGAGCCAGCACATCATCCCTCCGCAGCGGCACGGACTTGATGATGGAGACACTGATCTTGCTACTCTGCTCGCCCGAATCGAAGCGCGCGCCTACGACGGTTTTATCCCAGATGGAGCCTGCGCCGGGAGCGGTTGCTGCAGCCCAGGCGGTGCCGGAGGATTGCGGCACGCTGCCGCCATTAGCGGCCTTCTCAGCCAACAAATCCCATGTTGTGGTAGGCTCCCGCGCCAGAGTCATCTCGGCGCCGATCCGAATGGCCCAAATCGGAGAGATCGACTTTTCGACCGCGACTGCGTAGGTGCCATTTGATTTCTTACTGGACGACCAGTTCTGACTCTCGCCTGCGGGCCCAGCTTGCGCGGCGCGCGGCAGCGCGACCGATATAGACGCGAAAACCAATACGATCGTCCCGAGCGCGGCTTGGCTCTTCCTGACATGAATTCTACAATGTCGCTCGCGGAGGATTCCGCAATAGGGGGAGAGAAATGCGTTTGTCATTTTCAAGGTATCGTCGCCGACGTTCTCTCGTGTGCCTACAACCTGACGTAACGTTCGCAACCCCTTTAGGTAAACCGAGATGCTCATAACGCATTGTTCTTTGCGAGCAAGTGATGACCCGGCTGACGGGAGTGTATCAGTTTGAAACTTCAATTTTTTATCCGCCAGCGGTGCATCCCGGCCTTAAGGCCTTCTTGGTATGGAGTAGAGCCTATTGGAGTTATTGGTTTCTATCGGGCAAATTGGCAGGATGACCGTGTTGCCGTTCACAGGTTGGCCCGTTCTGGGTGCTGAGCAAGTCCAGCCCGGTCTGTGGCTTGTTGCCGGTCTGGAGGGCATAGCCAAGCGCGCCTGCGACTGCGGAGGCCGACACTGCGCCGAGACCGATCAGGACCCTGCGCGAGAGCCGCGTGACGCGGGGCCGCTCGCCTCAAAGCCGAAGATCCGGCTGCGCGACGGGCGGGATGTCGCCTTGATGCTCGTGTTCGCCATCTATCGAAATGCGAGCGGCCTTGTGCGGACGATGCGCACGCGCCGCTCGCTGCCCTTATCGCCAAGACGCAATTCGGCGGCGGCGAACAGGCGGTCGACGATGTAGTAGTTGCGGGTGACGCGGTGGTTCACCAGTTCGGAGCCGCCGGACGGACCGATGACGAACAGCGACGGCATTTCACCCTGGACGATGCCGCTTGGAAACTCGATGTAGACCTTGTTTCCGTCGTCGAACGCACGCAGCGGACGCCAGGCCGGATCATCGGCTTCAATAGAGTAGCGGAATTTGATCGCGGCAAGATCGACGCCGGCCGCGATTGGCGCTGCAGTTTCAGCTGCTGCATTCTGCCGCCGCAGCGCAATCAATTGGTCCTCGGGATACTGCCAGGAGACCGAGGCCGTGTAGGTCTTTTCCGTCGAACGCAGCTCGAGGAGGTAGGTCCGCCGGTCGGTATTGATGACGAGATTGGTGACCAATTCCGGCCGCCTTGGCTTGACGAGGATGTGGATCTTCTTGGTCGTGCCAACCCTGATCTCGGTATCGCCGATGATCCAGCGTACGGTGTCGCCTGTAGCGACCGGACCGTAGCCGACGACTTGCTCGCCTTCCTGGAGGACGATATCGGTAATCTGACCCGGCGCCGTATAGATCGGATAGATAGGTCCCGCATAGAAGGGATAGACCTGTACCGCGTTGATGAAGCCGTTGCGGACCGCTTGCACCCGTGCTGGACCGTAGAGATTGCTGAAGGAGGTTCGGCCGAAACCGCCGCCGACGTGTCCACCAATATAGCCTCCGGACCAGTCCCACACCGCCGCGGGCAGTTTCACTTCCGGCTTAAGGTCTGCCGCATTCGCCGCACCACTTGCGACGAGCGCAATTGTCGTGGCCCCCAAAAGAAGAACTCCAGATCGCATTCTACACGTCCCCTGCATTTTCTCGGTCCACAATCGAATGCCCCTAAGTTACCGCCGCAGCAAACCCTCGGGGCGGACCAGATACTAACAGCGACACGCGCCGAGTCCGTCCCGAAGACCATCGCACTGCGATCGGTGACGAGGTCGCAAGAGAGCAAGTCGCGTGCCGAAGTGAATTCGCAGGCTTTGCCGGCACTTCGTCGCGGCGTGTATTGTCAAGTTGCTGACATTGTCTCAATACCGACAGCCGCAGCCACTGCCCGAGCAATCCTTTCGATGGCCGTGTGACCTTGCCCCCATATGTGGAACGGCCCGCGAGGCAAGAGCTTTTTCAGTCGATTTCACACATTGGGACGGTGCGGTCATATGTCCGGCCTTTGCGCGCGGCACAATATGGCCGCTGGCCTCGATGAGATCCGCGGAACGAGGAGCCAAATCAAGTTTACGCGCTTGAGCGCATTGGGGGCACTAGCTTCACTCGTTTCGGGATTTCGTCCCAAGGGTTCATCGCCTGTTGTTGCACCTTGCCCTCTGCCGGCCTGCGCCCGTCAGATCATTTTGGTGGTCACTACGTCACCGCGGTAACCGCCAATGGGTCGGGATGCCGATAACTTCCGCCCTTGTTCAGGAGCGCCCAGATGATCCGCGCTGTCTTATTGGCCTGCGCGACGGCGGCAATCTTGAAGGGCCGTCTGGCGAGCAGGGCCTTCAGCCACGGCCGCGCCCGAGCGTCGTTTCGGACGACCCGCAAGACGGCCGTTGCCCCGACAACGAGGAGAGAGCGGAGTTCCGGATTTCCCATCTTCGATATTCGTCCCAGCCGCTCTTTGCCTCCGCTTGAATGAGACCGCGGCGTCAATCCCAGCCAGGCGGCAAAGTGGCGAGCCGACTTGAACCCGCCGGGATCCGGCACAAGCGCCTTGATGGTCGCCGCCGTAATGGCGCCGACGCCAGGGATTGTGGTCAACCGACGCATGTCCTCGTCGCGCTTGGCCTCCACGACGATTGCGCGCTCGAGCCTCTCGATCTGGTCGGCTGAAGCTTCAATGTCGTCGGCAATAGCCATCAGCGCGAAGCGCGCTGCTGCGGGCAGGCGAGCATCTGTCTCATCCCGTATGATTGCGACCAGCGCCTCAACCTTTGCCAGGCCGGCGGTGGCGATGATCCCCAATTCTGCCAGATGCGCGCGCAACGCGTTGACCGCCTGCGTTCGCTGCCGCACTAGAAGAGCGCGGGTCTTCAGCACCATCGCGGCAGCCTGTTGCTCAGCCGTCTTAATCGGCACGAAGCGCATGGTCTTTCGGGTCACCGCTTCGCTGATGGCCTCCGCGTCCGCCGCATCCGTCTTACCACGCTTGACGAAGGGTTTGACATAAGCCGGCGGAATGAGCCGGACCTCATGACCGAGAGCTGCGATCTCGCGTGCCCAATAGTGGGCGCTACCGCATGCTTCCATTCCCACCAGGCATGGTGGCAGCTTCTCAAAGAAACGCAGAACTTCGCTGCGCCGTAGCTTCCGGTTGAACACGGGTGAGCCCTCGGCATCCGCCCCGTGAACCTGGAAAACGTGCTTGGCCAGATCGAGCCCGATGGTGATAACCTGTTTCACGGAACGGTCCCTCCTTTGTGGCGTTCGAACAACGACCACGTTCTAGCACTTTGATGCTGTTGGATCGGGCCGTTCCACCACATCAAGTTTTATCCAATCCTGAGTTCGCTCCGGTCGTTGGATTTGCCTGGTTGGGCGGTGGGAGCGACGGGAGCTGGCGCGGAGCCTTCGGCATAGCGCAGCGCCAGATTCCGGCGCGGGTGACAGGTGAAGGCGAACTCGGAGGGCGCTTTCCATCCGAGCTGCGAGTGGGGTCTGGCATCGTTGTACAACAAGGCTCAAGAACGCCCACAGGACCGTTCTTCGCGAGGTTCTTTATCGATTTCATCCCTGGTTTGGTCGCCGAGTTTGGGTTCATGGAAGGGTCGAGAAGGCTGATGATGTCGCTTTCCGCTGCTCTCTTGATGGATCGCAAGCGGATCGATGGTTGGAGGTTCCAGCATGGATGTTCGATCGAGCAGCATGCCCTCACGCTGAACCTTTGACAGTTCAGCCGTTTGTCAGCATTGACGCACTTTCGGCGCTCTCTGCGCTTCTCGATCTGGCGTTGAAGGATCGAACGCCATCAGCTGCCCTGCTTTCTGGCGCATCCAGAGCTTCTCACGACCAGAATCGGGGAGAGACTCATGTCACGGCAGACGGCAGTGCCAGGGAGCGGATACCGACACGATCGACAACCGCGGCCGCAGCAGCAGATGGATCTGTTCGGGGGTGGCCTGCCGAACGGCGCCATCGGCGCGCCCACATGGCTGGATCTGCCAGCAGAAGCGCGGGCAGCGCTCACGAGCCTGATGACGCAGTTGATTCTCGACCATGCTGCGATGACGGCGACGTCGCGCGCGAAGGAGGTCGATCATGATCTCTGACAAGGTCAGGCCTCATCATCTGGAGCGCAAGGCGATTCTTTACGTGCGTCAATCCTCGGCCCATCAGGTGTTGCACAATCGCGAGAGCAGCGCGCTGCAATACGCCATGCGAGACCGGCTGACGGCACTCGGGTGGTCAGAAATTGAAGTGATCGATGATGATCTCGGTCGTTCGGCCGCCGGCGGCATACAACGCGCCGGATTCGAGCGAATGGTGGCGGAGGTCTGCCTCGGCAAGGTTGGTGCGGTTTGCGCCCGCGAGGTCTCGCGCTTCGCCCGCAACAGCCGGGATTGGTAGCAACTCATCGAGATGTGCCGGGTGGGCGATACCGTTCTGGTCGATCAAGAGACCATCTATGCGCCAAGGCACGGCAACGACCGCCTGCTGCTCGGGCTCAAGGGCAGCCTCAACGAGTACGAGCTGGATCTGTTGCGTCAGCGCTCGCTCTCGGCCCGTTACGAGAAGGCGCGCCGGGGCGAGTTGGTTGTGACATCGCCCGTCGGCTTTGTGAAGGCCGGCGACAGTTATGAGAAAGACCCGGATCGGCGTGTCCAGGAGGCGATCAAGCTGGTGTTCGACAAGGTCGAGGAACTGGGCAGCGCGCGACAGGCGCTCTGCTGGCTCCACGAGTACAATCTCGATCTGCCGGTGAAGCAGACCAACGGCGACACGGCCTGGGGCGACCAAACTACTCTGCCATCCACCGGATCATCGAGAACCCGGTCTACGGCGGCGCCTATCCTATGGTAAGACAGCTGTGGCGGCGGGATACAGCACCGCGGGCGTGAGCGTGAAGATCCGCCGCAAGGAGCGGAACGAATGGCTGACGCTGAAGCCCAACACTCACGAAGGGTATGTGAGCTGGGAGAAGTTCGAGGCGATTCGCACCATGGTCAGCAGCAATGTTCCCACCAGTCGGCATCACGGCGCGCCCAAGCATGGTGACGCGTTGCTGGCCGGTCTGATCCGCTGCAAGCGCTGCGGTCGCAAGCTCACACTCCGGTACTCCGGCATGGAAAACCATATCCCGCGCTACAGCTGCAGCCGTGCCTGGATGGACAATGGCGGGGGCCATTGCATCGCCTTCGGCGGACTGCGCGTCGATGACGCCATCGAGGAGGCACTGCTTGGAGTCGTCGGTCCGGGCGCTGTCGCCGCCGCAACCGCTGCCGCCAAGGGAGCCAGGGAGCGGCGCGATCAGGTACGCGATGCTCTCAGTCGCGACCTCGAAGCGGCGCGCTATGCCGCCGACAGGGCTTTCCGGCAATACGATGCCGCTGATCCCGCGAACCGGCTGGTGGCCAGTGAGCTGGAAGCGCGCTGGAACAGGGCGCTCGCTCACGCGGCGGAGGTTGAGGCCAAGATCGCCATGCATGATGTGGCGACGCCCGCACCCCTTGCTGATCCAGCTTCGTTCGGCGTTCTGGCCTCGAACCTCAAAACGGTCTGGGATGCGCGGACGACGGATGCTCGTCTTAAGAAGCGCATTGTGCGCACCCTCATCCATGAGGTCGTGGCCGATATCGACGACGCGGCCTCGGAGATCGTTCTCATCGTTCATTGGGTGGGGGCGCCCACAGCGAGTTGCGCTTGCCGAAGCGCCGGCGCGGACAGCGCAACAGCACCTCGGCCGATATCGTCCAGGCCGTGCGTCAACTGGTGCTGATCGCCAGCGACGATCTGATTGCCGGCCTCCTCAATCGCAACGGCCTCAAGACCGGCAAAGCAATCGCTGGACCCGCGAGCGCGTCACATCAATGCGCTCGAACTACCACATCCTGGTGTTCAAGCCTGCCGAGGACGGGATCGAGCCATGGCTCAACCTTGGCAACGCCGCAAAACTCCTGAAGATCGCGCCCAAGACGCTCCGGCTGGTCGCTGAAGCCGGCGAGATCGAATCCATCCATCCTCTTCCGGATGGTCCTTGGATCTTCGCCCGCACCTCGCTGATAACAACTGCTGCTCGATCTATCGCCGAACGAGCGCGACAGAACCCAAAATACCGCGCGGGATCGCATCCCGCTCAACAAAATCTCTTCTCTTCAATCACATAGCCAGATGGGTGTTCTGATGCGCAGTTGTAGAAGCCCTCGATGAAGGCGAAGATATCGCGCTGGGCCTCGGCACGGGTGTTGTAGTCGCGATGATGGACCAGCTCGGTTTTCAAGGTATGGAAGAAGCCTCTCCATCGGGGCATTGTCGTAGCGATCGGCCTTGCGGCTCATTGATGCCATGATGCCGGCTCCGGTGAGGACCTTGCGATAGGCTGTGAGGCATACTGGGCGGATTCAAACGGTCGTCGCAACACCGATTGTTTTCACTCATGACAGCAGTTCGTCAAGCGCTTCTGCCGGCGTTTTCCAGCCCAGCGTCTTTCTCGGTCGGGCATTGAGGGCCGCAGCCACAGCGGCTATCTCGTCGGCGCTGTGGATGCTCAGGTCTGTGCCTTTTCGGGAAGTACTGTCGCAGCAACCCGTTGGTGTTTTCGTTAGTCCCGCGCTGCCAAGGGCTCTGCGGGTCGCAGAAGTAAACCTGGATGCCCGCATCGATCTTGAGGCGGTCGTGCTGAGCCATTTCGGCTCCTTGATCCCAAGTCAGCGTCCGACGTAGTTCTTCGGGCAAAGTGACGATGATGCGCGAGATCGCGTCGCGCACGGCTTCCGCCCCGTGTCCCGCAAGCGCAGGTCCGTTCTTCTTGCGCGGAGCTTCGCCATGCCCGGCTAATCGCGGAAGGTGCAATAGTATTGTGAAGCGCGTCGTGCGTTCGACCGTAAGCGCTCCTTTCTACGCACCTATGCAGTTGAGCGCGGGGATGGGATGAGGTGTCCACTATGAAGGAGGTGGACACCATCGATGATCACTCCAGAAGAACTTTTGAGACTTGAAACGGTCGGCGTGTTGCGCAATGGGCGGCGTCGCTATGATCCGGCCAGCAAACAGCGGCTGGTCGAGGCCTGTCTGCACCCTGGCGTGTCGCTGGCGGG
>Ga0214542_1012939_pt1 | contig 10382 bp, 4 predicted proteins | sample CNSS1metaG_FD_160096 | JGI IMG/M metagenome (GOLD analysis project Ga0214542, IMG submission 160096) | Root nodule microbial communities from cowpea collected in UCLA plant growth center, Los Angeles, California, USA - CNSS1 | ecosystem: Host-associated > Plants > Roots > Nodule | place: USA...
TATATATACTATTACAAGTTTTGTTCTAACACATTTTTTATGTATCATAATTTTTATTATATTTAATTTTCATATGAAATTTATGATATATATTTTTTGGTTTAAACTTAAAGTAAATACAAACTAATTTTTTTAAAACTTTGTCAAATCAAGAATAGAACTTGTTAAAAAATTTAATTATAAATAACATATACAAATTATTATTTTTTATTTTAAATAATTTATTTCTTAAATTACATTTATAAAACACAAATTTTTTACCTTTTAATTTCATTTATTTCACATGAAACACTTTATATGAAAAATCTTTAGTTTTCCATAATTGTACTAATTGGCATTGTTATGGTAGAGGTGCATAATGGATTATATGTTTAACTACAATTATATCATTAAATAGATATTATCAATTATGTCCAAAGATGGATTATGTACTTTCTTCTATATTAACTTACATAGTTATTAAATGTAGTTATAATACAAGAAAAATTGGTATTTTCTACTGCACAAATCCGTATTTATAAATCCGTATGTAATTATTATTAGATAACTAACGAATTTCTTGTAGTGTTAACTTGCATGTAATTATGAAATAGAGTTAATTTTAAATCACAATAATTAAATTACATTCTTCAAATTTATGTTTAAGTACAGACCTTCAATTTGCAAAATAATTGGTTTATTAAACCAACTTTAAAATGATAATGTCAAATTTAAACTTTGGTTTGTAAAAATATTGTAAGTTAAATTGTTTTAATTAGTTTGTTTTATCTATAATTTGACATTATTTTTTTATGAGGTATAATCAACTATGGCTAAATGCATGATCATATTACTATAACATCCCATTTTAATAGCATAATACTACTAAAATAAAATATTTCATGATGAATATTCAGAAGATAGATAATCCAATGTTATCATATATTAGTACAGTTTTACAAGATAAAACTATAATAATATCACACATACACATTCTCAAGCTACTATACTATAGTTCTATTATAAAATTATACCTAACATGATTTAACATTGTTCAACCACCCAAACAACTGACTCCTCAACATCAAGAGGTACCTCTTCACCTACATCTCCATTTACTCACACCAACAAGATGATCATTGCAAAAGAAGAATACAAAACATACAAATAACAAACAAGAGAGGGTAATCTAGCTATAAAAGAACAAACATACCTCATAAATAACAAATTTTATTACAATTATCACAAGCGATCAAGATTACACACATGTACTTTATTAAACTATCTAAAACTCAATTTATCTAGATAAGTGCAACTTGAGTAAAACTAGAAATGCTATGCACTTGTGGTGGTGGGACAACTCGCCTACCCGAGCTACCACATTCAAGGTAAATCCTTTTTATTGTCATAGAACCCTATGGTCGTTCTCATGATAGGACCTCCTACCACTCTCACTACCTAATCATCCTTCTCTATATGAGTATGAATGACTGATAGAGTTCAGGATAACTTCCAAAGATGTAATAATTTTATCCTCAATGCACACCCTAAATATTTAAGCATTTAATGAGATTCCCTTCTTAGATTATCATAAATTTCTTCAATCTCAACCAATTAAAATTATCGTATCAAAATGTTTTTACAAGATCCTTATACCCATTATCATACATCAACATGCTTTATCATACACATTTTCATTAATTATTCTATACAACTAAACTCATCATACCAAAACATACGATAACATTGTGCATCAATCATTCATTATTCAACATAAGCAACAAATGTCAAAGCTATCAACAACCTAATCTATGTGAACCTTATAAGAATTACTTCTCTCATTATAGACCTCTAATTACCGTCAAAGTGAAAAACTATTTGTCAAGGATTCGTTGTTAAAATTTCAGCTCAATCTGACATTAACGAAGCAGGAATCTTCATTTTACCAAGAGAATGCAATGCATAAAAACTGGGTAGTGCCAAACGCCAGTTTGACTGTAAACGGGCAACTGGAGGTGAAAGGGTAGTGCTCGATAGTTTGATAGTTCGACAATGGCTTTTGTTTTGGGTTTCCAAAATTGGCGCCCATTGCCCCATCTAGGGGTGAGCAACGGACGGGTTGAATCGGATTCGGGTCCAACCTGTCTAATTCGACATAATCCATTTTTCATATTTTAAAATCCATTCTGACCGATTAAAATGTTAGTTAAGTATGAATACGGGTTCATTCGGGTTAAAATAAAATAGATGAAATTTATCTAGCAAAAACAAAATAATAATTTTCAAAAAAAAAATTACAAGAAACCATGAAACTTCTAGAAAAAAAAAACAAAATGAAACTTGAAACTTCCAACAAAATCAGACAGCAAGAACAACAAATCTACATCTCCTCCAAAATAGAAAGCACTTTTAGAAGACTAAAATTGATTCTCAATAATAAAGTTGAGAACTTTTAATGATCAGACATTCATATTAATCACAAAAAAAAAAGAAAAAACCAAAGAACACCATAGTTACGCTACATTTGAGAAAAAAATGACACCAATAAGATAATAAAGGTGATTGCTTTTGGTGGGTGCATGAAGTTGTGGTGGCTCACGGTGGCTCACAATTTCTAGTGAAGACTGTTTCTTAGATCTGCACTCGCGGTGGCTTGTGGTGAATGTCGTTTTGTGTTTACGTTGATGTTCATGGTGGATCTGCTCTAGTGAAGTCACGCTTGTTGTTTGGGTTGTACGGTGGAGCTCCGGTGAACACCCGTAGCTGACGCGATGGTTATGGTTCGTTATGCGTCCTGGTGACCGTCACAGCAGTTATAGAGTTTGCCCATGGTGGTGCAGAGAGATGGCAGCTGGAAATGAAGTAGTCGGAGAGGAAGCAATTGCAGAGGAAGTCGCTAGAGAGAGAGAATCTAGGGTTTTCTAGTCTGATAGAAGACAAAAGGGTAACAGCAAAAACCTAAACTTTGGATTTTATGTTCCTTTGCGGATCGGGTCAAATATCCATGGGTTTTTAAATTAAAATCCGTACCCAACCGTTTAAACCCACATTAACCCGTTAGTTTTTATCTAACTGACCCGTATTCATTAAACCCGACCCGCAAACATAATACTTCAATCGGATTAGATGGTTTCGGACGGGTTGAGCTTTTCTGCTCACCCCTTGCCCCATCCGTGCAACCCAACGCCATGAAAAATCATAGAAACTCCTCCTTGAGCTTGATTTGTGAGATTTGATATTCCTTGAGCCAATCCTTAGTTCAAAAAATCTTTATGATGATATATTTCATGATTTTAGGCTCAACAAATGTCAGATTACTCAAATTCAAGCCTTACAGAGAATTTCTTTAGCTCATTTAGAGTCACATACATCTAGTCATATTAACTATGACATCCCATTTAATATAATAACTCTAATAAATAAAACATCACATAATTATAATATAAAATAGAGCAATGACATAAAGTATATAAGAATCAACCATTACAGTTATCCAAAAATATACTGAAGAAGAAATATCAAGGGCACAAATGAATGTCATAAACTTGTCTTAAAATGTAAAATAGTTTTGCAAAAGATTGCTCACAAAGTAAGGAATTACAAATAAAAGTAGTTCAAAAAGGTGCTCAAAAGAGTGATAAAAAATAAGCCTAGTCTAAATAGATGCATCTCCACCATTTGTACGATCACCAGGAGTCTCCACATTTACTCACACCAACATTGGTGATCATTGCAAAAAGGAAAACATCACAAGAAAACATAACACAAACAGGAAAAGGGTAAGCTAGAGAAAAAATAATAATTTTTAACATATGAGTAAGCAAGCAAATTATTAAACACAAACAACATGTGATAACAAACCATGACAAACCCTCTAACTCAATTATTTGGATACATGTAATGAAATCGAATTCACTGGTTGCTTGTACTTGTGGTGGCCTCTATTGCTCTGTAGAGCTATTGTCAATGGGTTTCACCCTACAACACACAAGGTTAGTCCATGATCATCTAAGGTCATTATCCTGCAAAAGACTGGGACCTCCTGCTACTTTCACCCCTTGAACCAGTCTACTTTAAGTGAGTCTGACTGATTCATTAGAGTGTCAGGATGCAACCTTACTTGAATCCTTAAGTCATCACACACACACACACACACACACACACACACAAAAATTTATCACCCTAGGGATTTCTCCATGAAATTTCCACACGTAATTCACATATTATCTCAAAACATTATCATCTCATGCTAAACACATCAAACACAATCCACAACATCCCATTATACATGCATAGTCACATATTTCATGCTTTTAAAAGAAACTCAACCAACCACAAATGAACTCAGAGGATTAAAACCAATATATCACATTCTCGCTTAAGCTAGGAGGTCTCACTCAAGCAACAGATTCTCCTCGCTTAAGCTAGAATCTTTTCGCCTGAGCGAGAACTCAAACAGAGGGTGTAGTGCACATCTACGAGTTCTCACTTAAGCTAGACTTTCTCGCTTAGGTGAGAATTTTCGCTTGAGCGACAACTCGCACACCAACAAAGGGGAGTTTTCTGTTATTCTCACTTAGGCTAGAGGCTCTACGCTTGGGCAAGAATAACAGATTTTCACCTGCTTGCATATGCACACCAGGAATTCATCTAGAAACAACATACCATTTATTTTCACATAATCATAGGCATCAACACAAATTTTAAGCAAGATTCAGAACCAAAAATAGAAACATGCACAACACTTAAAAGCTTTAAAACCTAGTTTCCCTTACCTTGAAACTGCTACTACTCTTGATAAGGAGAGAGTCCTAGGTGGAGAGGAACACCGTAACTCCAAAACATACTAAGAAGCTGAAAAGCATGAATACAGGTGGACAAAAAATGAGGCTCTAAGGGAGATCCCAAAACTGAACCAACACAGTAGAACTGCAAAAGGAGAAAAATAGAAGTTTGGAGTTCGACTTACATGGAGGAAAGGACGTTCAGTTAGCTCGGAGGAGGATTTCGCAAAGGCCCTAGCCCAAATTATGTTTCAAGGAAAGCAAGAGTGAGTGAGCTATTTTTGGTGAATGAGAGAAGTTGAGTAAAGGTTGAATGGGAAAAACTGAAAGGGTTTTTCTGAAAAAAGAACAAATGGGTTGGCCTTGGGCCTTTTTAATCAAGTTAAGCCTAAAAATTTTAAAAACAGAAGTAGGCTTCACATTCACACCACATCAGATCCATCAATACAAGTGAATTACTAAAAATCACAAACACTCATAAAACACAAGATTTAAGCTAGTTTCCCTTACCTGTTATCGTTATAATCACTTATCAATAAAGACTCATACTCATAATTTAAATTGCGCATGCAAACATGAAAAGTGTTCTGACCTAACTCAAGTTCGTCTCACATCATCCTTAGGAATAAGGATCGCGTTCCCGAGGTATTGTCCACTTTTGAACGTGGTCCGCCACGGTTTTGTCTTTAAAAGGCATCTTAGAGGGTGGAGGGAGGGAGGAGTATTTAAATTACACTTAACCTCGACTCCTAAGCGATGTGAGACTTATTGGGTGAACCAGAACAAAAAAGCTCACATGCAAGACAAAACAAATTGGGCAGCAGAGAAAGACAGAAAACTCGACTTACACGATTGAAGAAACTGATTGGTCCAAATTGAAAAGCTCGTTGTGAGAATCACTCTTTCGATTTCAGATCTTCAATCAGTCAAACAAAGAATGAGAACTCTTAGAGAGAAGTCAGAGAACTGATTTCTAAAGAAATAATGTGTTTTAAAATAATAAAACTCATTTATAACAAAAATATTTATAAATAAAACTTTTAATATTAACTACAATAACTTATAAAATACCATTTTTTTAAAGTTTTACAATTTGTGTATGCATTTATTCATAATAATTATTCTCTCAAATATTAATTAAATAATTTTTTAAAAAATTAAAATATTAAATAATAATCATAATTTTTAGTATATTATTGTAATTATAATATTTACTAATTTTATAAATGATAAAAGAAAAAAGTATTTACGAATTTTTCATGTACTAAATGACCCCGAAAGAAATAATGAAAAATTGTGTACGAAAAATTATTTACATGAAATGAAAAGTAAAGAAGATAAGTTTTATAGATTACTTAAACTAAAAGTCTAAATATTTGAATACTCAAAATTGGTAATCAAAAAATTTTATGTAATAAAAAATAAATAAAAATATTAAAAAGAAAAAAAAATCAAATGTATGTTCTAAAAATAGTTTAATTTGTTAGAATTAAGATTTATATTTCCTAAAGTCTAATAACAAATTTAAAGAAAGTTGTATAGGAAGAAAATGTGTAAATGAGATTACGACGAAACGAGAGAAAAACGTATCTCGGAAATTTATTTGAATTTGATAGATATCAAATGAATTAAAAAAACTGGAAGAATGAATGAAAAATTGTGTAGAGAAGATGTTCTCCGATAAAACAAAAACAAACAACAAGAATAAGTGTTTGATGTTATTTTATAAATTAACGATGTATTAGTACTCATAAAAACACATGAAAACAAATGTATTTATCATCCCGACCTTGTGAGTAGATACACATTTGGGAATTATTAAACATTTTATCAATGAGTTTTGGATAAAAAAATGTGGGAACTTTTTCTATATAGTTGAAGAAACCTACATCTTTTAGTTGAGCTTATTATTTTTTGTCCATTTTAATAATTATTTAAATGATATCATATATTCTAATTTTTTTAGGAGAAAAATAAGTAAATTGAAGCATAATGTATATCCTCCCATGTAGTCTTGTAAGGTATATAAACTATTTAAATAATATTGGTTAACTATGTTTTTCTCTCTAAACTATTAAGCGATTTTGATTTTATAGTATAAATATGATGAGAATACGAATACATAAATTCTTGAGACGTGTTGAAACACTGTCCTTAAGGATTTATGGGTAGTGTATGCACAAATCGTCCATGGTACAACATGATCATCTCGGATATATCCGAGGACAACAAAAACTAGCAAGATAAACTCTTGAAAAGAGTATGAATAACTCAGGATAATAGAAGAAAGATATAAAGGGAGAAGAGAGCAAAAGAAACACTATAGAGTAAGAGATGAGAGTTGAATTATCTATCCTTTTGGAGAGCACCAGAGACCACCTTTTTTTTTATAGGTGTGAACGAGGAATGGTGATGGGTTAAAATCTCATGACTCATGATGAATATCTTGTAACAGCTCAACAACGGTCATATTTGTTGTAATGTCTAAATCAAAATTGTTGTATTAATAATGATCAAAACAAAACTACTCTAGTTATAATAGTCAAATTGTCATTGCATATTTTGTAATAAACAGATTTTTACAACAGGTTTTAGTCTTTCTTTCAAAGTTTAGTATAGTTAAATTTCTATCATTTTAAAATTTATGAAATTAGTCCTTAAAAACTAACAGCACGTGACAAATTATTTAATTTAAAAATAAAATTCCACTTCATCTTTTCTTCCTTTCTCAAACCCGACTTCTTCCCCAATTCTCAGAACCACAACCTTCCACTCACGCAATTCAATTACCTTCATCCTCTCCTTCTCTCCACACCCTCCATTTCAACCCAATTTATCCACCTCCAACTTCAAAAGAACCCTTCTCCACTCAACTCATGAAGTGTATACATGTACATATACATATACATACATATATATATATATATATATATATATATATATATATATATTCTTCTATCGCCTTCATCACACTTTCCATTTTGACATATTATCAAACTTTATCGTCAATCTCCATCCATTCTCTTATTGAATTAAATAAGATTTTAACATCTTGGGACAGAGAAAGAATAGTGCAGGAAACAATTCCTCAATTCTTTCAAAAACAATTCCTTTAACTATGCACAGGAAACAATTCCCAGACCAATATTCAATACTCAAAACAAGTAAAAAAGATTAAAAATTGAAAACCACAGCTCATTATGTCACAATTAGCAAAATATATGTAACATTCATTTTGAGATGTGACGTATAATTTTAGAATTGCCAAAATTTGATATATTTGATAGACTAAACTATTTCTTTGAGTGAATAAAATAAATAAATAGAAATGAATGAAAAATATAGAAATAAAAATTATTTTATATAAAAGAGAAAATATTCTTTATTTTAATATAATTTGATTTAACGATTATTGCTATTATTGTATTAAAATAGATTTTAAAATCTTATACTTTATTATTTGAATGGATAGTCAACTAGAGAAAAGTTAATGCAATTTCCTTTTTATCTTTTTGATCTCAACAAAGCAATGAAAGTATCAAAATTAATTTAGATTAAACTATCTAATCTTCTTCTTAATGATCTTAGCACCAAACGTTTACAATACTTCGAAGGAAACACGATAACCAATAAATACATGTTGGATTGGCTAGCGCGGACCGAAAGCAACATGTACGTAATTTTTTATAAAATAAAAGTTAATTTTCAGGAGAAAATTCTGCAATCAACGTTGACATCCACAGTTAATTCATGAAATTGGTGTCCAAATGTTGAGAGAGTAGTTAAATATATATTTTAGAAACACTAAATTTAGTTTTGATGTATTATTAATTTATTATTAGAATAAATAATATGCCCCTTGCTCATCCCAATTTTGTGTTATTAATGATATTTAATTAACTTCATTATGTTAAGACATCTAATATTTATTTATTATATTAAAAAAAACTCAATTAGTCTTTTTCGTAAGATCATTCTTAATATCGTTAGAGGATAATGATCTGGATTGAATCAAACGTAAATAAAAGTAAAACATTGAATTATTATTCCAAATATAAAATAGTTTTATATAAGAAGCATTAATTGATTCACATTAATTCTTTTTTATGTATGGAAAATTCATGAACCCATGAATTTTTCAAGTATAGTGCATAAATAATTAAAGGAAACATGGTATAATGAAAAAAAAATTTATAAAACAATAAAACCTGATATAAAAGGAAAAAATGTCACTGGTTAAAAAGAGCGGGAGCATATAAGAAGAAGAAGAAAAAAATATAATTTAACATATATCAAAATTTTACTCAATTAGTTCATTTTTAAGTGTTGTTTAATATTTTGTAGCATAAGTCAATAAATTGAATAACTTTGATTGCTTTTAATAAAATATTTCAAAATCATTAAGGTTGTATTCGTTTGTATGATAGATTACGAAGTAAATTTTATGTTCGTTTGTAGTTAATTAAGAGAGAGTGAATGTATTAATTAGTGAGATGTATCACTTTTAGCATCTCATCTAATGAGAGGTGATTTGAGATGATTAATTAAGCAAATACATATTCACCCTTTGTATAATATTTGTTGTATAATATTTGTGTGTGTACATGATTGAGGTATGGAAATAGAAGATAACAAGGGATCTGATCTCATATCACTTGGATCCAATCACTTAGAATGGATCCCACATCACTTGGTACTTTTTTTTTCAATTTTAGTAGTTAAAAAAATTAACAAAATAAATTTACTCATACAAATATCAAATTATATTACTTACTACATAAATGGAAAAATGGTAATCTAACAAATACTTCTATTAAAACATATTTTTTAATCTATCACATCAATCAAGTCTCTCACAAACTTTCATAAAATTTACTTCCAAATCTGCATATAATCACTTCTAAATCTCTTAAAAAAACAACACATAATTCATTTTCAAATCCTCTCTCTCCAATCCTATCTCTCAACTGAACAAGGCATAAGTGTTTTTAAGTTTTGTTTCAAAATCATTAATTATAAGGCATTTCATCACATACCAATTAATATTTTAGAATAAAGAATTTGAATTAAACCACCTTATATTTAATGACAGCTCTTTAATATTGATCTGTTAAATTTCTATCAATATCAACGGAAAATTATATTGCTATGATAATGTGACACAACTAAAATAGTATATGTGTGAGAGTATAAGCCTTATTTTGAATGATCATATTGACATTGATTTTACTATATTAACTTTTTACTCTGTCTTTTGAAATTTCATCTTCCAACAACTATAGTTACCCTACCAACTGACCATAATATATATATATATATATATATATATATATATATATATATATATATATATATATATATATATATATTAATGTTCACCTTTTTTTAATTCACCCGTTTCATTCATGCGCAGCTAAAAAAGATTAGATTATCTTAATTTCTAATCACCATATACACAAGTAGATTTTATAACTATTGCCATCATGAACTACTTTTAGAGCATCTACTTTCTGCTTAAAAATCGACAGACAACAAAATCCATTCCATCCTAAAGTTTCTTTATGTAAGAGAAATAAATTTCCCATATACATGGGCCACCTTTGGTTGTCATTGAAAAAT
>Ga0214542_1012940_pt1 | contig 10380 bp, 8 predicted proteins | sample CNSS1metaG_FD_160096 | JGI IMG/M metagenome (GOLD analysis project Ga0214542, IMG submission 160096) | Root nodule microbial communities from cowpea collected in UCLA plant growth center, Los Angeles, California, USA - CNSS1 | ecosystem: Host-associated > Plants > Roots > Nodule | place: USA...
GGCAATGGAATCAATCTATTTTCTTTACTATTGTTTTTATTTCTTTTTATCTTTTAAACTTTATTTCTATCTTTGTTTATATTAATCCCCTATATTTTTTATTTTATTTGACTAACTCATTTGTATAATTTTATAAGAACTAATTTGTTAAAAATCAATTCCGTGTTCGTTGGGGGACGACTTTGGGTTACTTTACCCTTAATATTTTGTTGACTACTTTCTTAACAATACTGAAGTTGTTATAGATAAGTAGTATTAATTTGATCGCGTCAACGACAGCGTTATCATTAGTCATGCCCTTTAGCCTAACCAATGCTCTTAGTACATTCATGCGCTTAATGAATCATGTCTTGCGTGATTGCATAGGAAAGTTTGTGGTAGTGTATTTTGATGAAATTTTAGTGTACAGTAAAAGTTCTACTCTTCATGTGGGTCATCTTAGAGTTGTGTTATCTCTTCTCCGAGATCACCAACTCTATGCTAACATTGAGAAGTGCACTTTCTGTGTAGAGAGTGTCATTTTTTTGGGATTTGTGGTCAATAAGAGTGGGGTACATGTTGACCCCGCAAAAATCAAGGTCATCCAAGAATGGCTTGTGCCAAAGAATGTTGGGGACATTAAAAGCTTTCATGGATTAGCTAGTTTTTATAGGAGATTTTTTCCCAACTTCTCCACCATTGCTTCACCCCTCAATGAGTTTGTTAAGAAAGACATATCTTTTGAGTGGGGTGAAAGACAACAAAAGGCTTTTGATGATATCAAGGCTAGGCTCACCAAGCACCCATTCTTGCTCTTCCAGACTTTGAGAAAACTTTTGAGTTAGAATTTGATGCTTATAGGGTTGGAATAGGTGCGGTTTTGTTACAAGAAGGCCATCCAATTGCCTATTTTAGTGAAAAACTAAATGGTCCTTCTCGTAACTACCCCACATATGATAAAGAGCTATATGTCATTGTGCGAGCTCTTCATACTTGGGAACATTATCTTGCGACCAAAGAGTTTATTATCCATAGTGATCACGAAACTCTCAAGTATTTGAAGAGCCAACACAAATTGAATAAAAGGCATGCAAAGTGGGTTGAGTACTTCACCAGTGCAAGAAAGGGAAACGACAGCGGTTGTTTTTCACTTTTTGCTTCGGGTTCGCACCCGAGGCATATACTGCCGAGGTAAAAAGACACTCCTTTATGCCTCGGTTATCAACCTGAGGCATAAAAAATAGTTACTGCCTCGGTCTCCACCAACCGAGGCCTAAACTCCTTTTCCCACTCTCTCTTCAAACCCTTTTGGGAGAACAAGTTCATCACCACCATGCTTGAAGACATCACCTTTATCGGCATCCCTCAAGGGTTTTTTTTGGGTCTTTTGGGGTCTTTTGGTTTTCTTTTTCTCTCTTACGAACACAACATCACAGTAATGCATAAGCAAAACCAGCCACATAGGTCCAAACTGAGATCGAAAACCAGATCCAAAACTCCAAATTGGAAACCAGATCAAAAAACAGATCCAAACTTCCAAAACTAATATGCACCAAATCTGCAATAGAAACCCCTTTTCTCCTACCAAAAGACCCTATGTGCAATGGAACCTTCGTGATGGTTGCTCGGAGAAGACGAAGAAGCAGCGGCGTCGGAACAATCTCGTCGATGGTGAAGTGGCAACACAGCGGTGGTGCAGCAGCGGTGTAGGCGGAACGAAAATGCAGTGGCACAATGGAGTTGCTCGAAGAAGAAGAAGAAGATGCAGCGGTGGCCACGAACAACCTCCTCCACGGTGCAGCGGCGATGCAACGGTGGTGAAGCCAGGACGAACGATTGGGGTGCAGTGGAAGATTTGCGATGCTGTATGGAGGATGCTCGGAGCAGAAAAAATCGCAGAAGGTTTGCGCTGCTGCGAAAAGATTTGGGTTTTTTTATAACCCTACGAAGCCATACTGCCTCGGTTAATTTGAAACCGAGGCATATTGTCTTCTTATATGCCTCGGTTGGCAGGAGAACCGAAGCATAAGGTTCATACTGCCTCGGTTATAAAAGAACCGAGGCATAAAAGCAGGTAAAAATTTTCAAATTTTGGAGACAGCGCGAATTAGTAAAATTTTTTAAGCTATATGCCTCGGTTAGTATAACAACCGAGGCATAAAAGGTGACTTTAATTACAAAAATGCCACCGCGTGTTTATATGCAGCGGGTGCGCAGGAACCGAGGCATATACTGCGATGTAAAAACTGTAAAATGCACTAGTGCTTGGAACAATTCCCTTATGTTATCAAGTACAAGAAAGGGAAAGCTAATGTGGTGGTTGATGCGCTATCAAGGAGATATACTCTCTTAGCCAAGCTTGGATCCCAAATTCTTGGATTTGACAACATATGTGAATTGTATATTCATGATCCCTTCTTTGCTACCATTTATCATGATTGTCTCACTAAGTCCCAAGGCGGCTTTTATCTCTCAAATGGGTATCTTTTCAAATAAGGCCGCCTATGTATTCCTCTAGGTTCTCATAGAAAACTTTTGATCAAAGAGATGCATGAGGGGGGACTTATGGGTCACTTTGGGGTCGCCAAAACTTTGGCCATGCTTAAAGAGAAATTCTTTTGGCCCCATATGAAAAGGGAAATACAAAACCATTGCGCTTGTTGTTTGAATTGTTTGCATGCTAAGTCTAGTGCAATGTCTGTAGGGATGTATACTCCTTTGCTTGTTGCTTCCAGCCCTTGGGAGGATATAAGCATCGACTTTGTCCTAGGGCTTCGAAGGACTTCTAGGGGTGTTGACTCTATATTTGTGGTAGTGGACCGTTTTTCTAAAATGGCACATTTTATACAATGCCACAAAGTGGATTATGCTAGCAACATAGCAAGGTTATTCCTTAGATAAGTGGTTCGCCTCCATGGCTTACCCAAAACAATTGCGTCTGATAGGGATGCTAAATTCCTAAGCCATTTTTGGAGAACCTTGTGGTCTAGGCTAGGAACAAAATCTTCTTTCTCTACCTCTTGTCACCCACAAACTGATGGACAAACAAAGGTTGTCAATAGATCCCTTTCCACATTGCTTAGGGTTTTGCTTAAGGGGAATCATAAATCTTGGGATGAGTATCTTCCCCACATTGAATTTGCTTACAATAGAGTGGTCCATAGCACCATTAAACTCTCACCCTTTGAGGTAGTTTATGGTTTTAACCCTCTCACACAATTGGACTTATTACCTCTTCCAACTTCTTTTGGTTTTGTTCATAAAGAAGGGGTTTCTAAGTCCAAGTTCATAAAAGATTTTCATGAGAAGGTTAAAGACTTAGTTTGGTTGCACTTAAGGAATGAAAGATTTCCTAACCTAAGAAAACCCAAACTTAGTCCCCGAGGTGATGGTCCATTTCAAATCATAAAGAAGATCAATAATAATGCTTATCAATATTACTAATTTGGTTCCTTTTATACGTACTTTTGATGCAGAGGATGACCACCTAGTTTTGAGGGTAAATCCTCTTCAAGGGGGAAGGATGATGTGACCCCAACAAGCCCAAGCTCAGGTGCATCAGCAAGCCCAAGCCCATATCAAGGACCAATCACTAGAAGCATGATGAGAAAGATTCACATGGGCCTTTCACAAGATGATCAAGTCAATCATAGGCTTTTAACATTATTTACATGGGCTAAAGAAATCTCTAAAATATGAGATGATGCATGAAGGAAGTAGTCTAGATTTAAATTGGGCCATTGTTTAGGCTTTACTTTCAATAAAAAGCTAGAACACTTTTGGATCAATTGGGCCGAGCCCAATTTGCTATCTTTGGCAAGAAAGCATGAGCAAAGCAAGGAGCATGTGATGGTAGCATGGAGTGTGTGACTTTGGCAAGGCGAGTGTGACATACCACTTGGCATCATCAAGACTCATCTCCTACATCAAATGGTCTCCAATCAAGCTTCTCCTTCAAGCTACATTTTCATTTCACATTTGTTGCATTTTCTTCTCATTTGGTCGGCCATGTGCTTATAAATAGAGCCATTCAACTATTGTAATTGTTACTCTTGAATTGTTAATAGATGATAGTGTTGAGATCACACCACCCTTTTATTAATTTTAGAGCACACATGGCTAACCTTCTCCTCCATCTTCTCTAGCCAACTTCCATACCAGATCACCACTTCTACTCTTCATCTTCACCAAAAAAAACCTCTATTATCGGAGTACTCATGGTTTTATTGTCATTTCCGATGCACTTCATCTTCTTCTTCTATCTTCCATGGATTGCCTTCCACTTCTCCATCAAGGACGTCCATCATAATGAAAAGAAGCAACAACCCGTATGCCACTCCAACGACAACACAAATCCTTGAATGGAATGGGTTTCCATTAGGGTTCAAGAAAAAAGATTAAACTTGGAAAAAGGGACATCATGAAATTTGTGTTCTCCTCTCCCACACTTTGGTCGATTCCAAATCAGTTGCCACGTCATGAAGTAAAAATGTTGTCAAAATATGGAAGTTAAAATATCATTTTCCATTAGAATAATAACATCAAAACACAGTGTTGAGTAGTTCACGAAACCCAACAATAGATGAGGCATGACTTCGAACAAGTAATAGATTCTCATCGGAACACAACAAGGCATGTTAGTAAAGATAATTATCTAGACGAAAAGGTTCAACCACCTCAAGAAGCCTCTATGCTTGAACAAGCCACCATGAAGTAGGAACACTAACAAAAGTTGCTAAAAGAGCTAGCACCACCCTAGATCCTACCCAAGTCCCGAGATTGTCCGCATAAAAAGAATACTAAAATATAATGATATAAAAGTGTGTAAATAAAATTGAGTAAGTACTTTCTACATGGGTATCTTGTATCTATAGGCTCTTGGGCCTTTACATAGAGATTAAAAACATATTTAGTTCCTTAAAATATAAACAACTTTATTCGAGTTATTCAGGTAATAGAAAAGGAGGATTCATATTGACACATTAAATTGCATTTGGCTTGCCTCAATTATTGATGGCATGAAGCAATTGAAATGATAGGTAATTCAGTAGTTGCCCCTAGTATGACCTTGACAACCAACTCGAGAGATTGCCTCACTTTAAGATGGATGATTACCTAATGAAGTAACTGCTCTAGTTTGGGTTTTGAAGTGAGAGAGATGGACCATGGTAGGAGAAAGGTTGGTCAAGGTTTAGGCTCAAAGAGGAGAAAATGGTTAGACACAAAGATGAAGTTTCATGAAGAATGAACATAAAGAATGAAAAGGTTCCCCTTATTTGATCGATTAATTGCCCTTGCTAATTTTGGAGCTTTTGAAACATCCTAATCAAAAGAAATTACCCTAGTGTTTTATAACAAATCTCAGAACACATTTTTTTCAAATTTTGCTTCTCTTAAAAAAAATATAGGACAAACCTTCTAGCATGTCAAAATATTTTCCTCTAAATTTAAACTTTTGAGAGATAGCAACCAATCTTTGATCTAGGTGGACTTTATTAGGCTTGTATCGTTACCAAGTCTTGGATTATGAAAACAAATGGACAGTAGAGGCCCAAAACAAAAATGTGAGGGTTCTTTGGAACAAGGGTAAAGATAAGGCTTTAGTTGCATATTTAACTTTAAGTATCTCATGATTAGCTCAGAGTATCTCGAAATTAGCTTTAAATATCCTAAGATCCAAGTATCTCAGGTAATGTAGGTACAAAGGAATTTTGTTTCTCTAGAAGAATATTTGTCTTTTACTCCTATTATCTAGGCTATTTATACACATTAGAATTTAAAATTGTATACACTATGAAATTCAAAAATACAAATAAAGTACAATTATTTTCAACTCGTGTGAAAGTGGCTCTTTAACATGCTGCATCAGTTATTTTTGAGTGAGAACCTCTTCATCTTTTCCTTAGACTGTTTAGTAAACAAGTAGAACAAACAAAAAAACACAACACATTGATAGAACTATAATGCTCTAGTAAGGGGACTTGAATAGAGCTTATAAACTATTTTTTGCATAACATTATACTAGATCATCTAGCTCACAAAGATCAAGAAGATAATATTTTATATTAGTTCACACAAACTCATAGGCTACGTCTAGTTCCCCCTTAACTACATAGCTTAAGAGGTTTTGCTAATCAAATAACTTACTACAACGAGTATACCAACCTTTTTAGGTTATAACAAGAGCACAAATCTCCCGTTACAATGAGTACACAAACGTCTCCAAGGTACAATAAGTATCCACACATTTTCTGGTTACTCCTTCTTAATCTCCCCTTGAGATTAAGAACTCTCAAGAATGAAAAGAAAAACTCTTAACAGATAGCACACTTTAAGCTCTAATAAGTGTCTGCATAACATATATTTTGCATAACAAATTAGGCATTTATCTAAGATATAAAAGCACTTTTCTCATAAAAACATGCCTACTTTTGCTCAAGCATCACACTCCCATGAATTTTGGATCATAAAATTAGAATCTTAATATAAATGTCACCTTTTGTAGAAAAATAAGGGAAAAAGGTGTCGAGTGGCTAAGCCATTCCAATCCAGCTTAACCATAATAGTTGAAGATACAAAACACAGCCAGAAGTCCTGCTGCTAAGCCAAAAGAAAGTTATTGAGCCATAAACTCAAAAAGGGGACCAGGAGTAAAAAGAGCTCAATGAACTTAGTAATAGAAGAATCTCAACACTGAACATGGGCTTAATTCAAAATAAAAGGGAATCCATAACATAAAGTTCGTATGGCTGAGTCGGGAAAAGTTAGTTGAGCATTGCCCATACCAATCTATAAAACAGTGATCCTTCCTTGATCTAAGGGGGCAAACTTTCAGAGAATAGATATGTTCTATACCTTTTTCTCTCTAAATTCAATAGATCAATTAGGGTAGAGGGGAAAAGATGGTAAGTTGTAATGGGAAGAGGTCTACAATCATCATGAGTAACTAAAAACTCAAAGAGGCAAGGTTATTTTAAATTGTTTTGCCCTTCTTTTAAGATACGCCTATCTACTTTATCATTTCTTACTCTTGCAATCATATTACTGCAAGTTGTTTGATTAAATTGTGATTATTTAACTAGTTTAAATTGAGTTGAGAAACTAATTTGAATTGAGGTCCAACAATCTTGCTAGACCTGTACCGATGCTAAACTAAGTATCTAGAAGGGATGCTAGGCTTAGGGAAAAGGCTCAAGTTGTAATGCAGTGATTTAGGTAGCTAAGAGTGAGAGATCACCTTGGACTTAATCTCCCTAGGTTCTAGACAATAGAGATGTTTCTATATTTACTAAAGAGAGTGCTTCCAGAGTAAATGTTTTGCACAGTTTGAGATAAGAACATGTAATTGTAATCTGATAAAAAGGGGAAAACAAGAACAATCAACCTTGTCCTCTAAATTAAACCTTGATTCTTGTTAAAAACGTGAAATCACAAAAGTAAACTAGTTGTGATAGAATTATTGCTAAACCTTTGCAAGTCTTTGTGGAGACGACTTTATACAACAATGAAACAATACACTTGCTGAATTTATGATTGTTATAAAAATATCATCAAGCTCACAAGAAAACCTCACAAAGCACATAATATTACAATGATTTTCACACACCTGCTTCTGAACACATTAGATGACTATTGAAACGACTTTGTGCGACATTGTACAAATCTTATTTTTGTATTTTGTTGTAACATTTCATCTTGTACTTCATTTTTTACTTCAACTCTTTATATTTATATATATATATATATATATATATATATATATATATATATAATTAAGTGAAATCAAATTACCATAAGATTATTTGGTTACAACTTGCATGTTTATATATTCAAATATGAAAAGATCATTTGACATTTAAAGCCATTTAGATAACATATTGATTAAAATTCATTAGAACTAAATTTATTAAACATGAAATATCATATATCATCTAATAACACGAGAGATAAGGTCTTAATGAATTTGACTAAGAGTCTTTTAGTTTCGGAACACATATGTTAAAAAGATTATATGTAATATTAATCCACATCAATTAAAGTCTTTATTATCATCAACTCATTAAGTGATTTTATATGAATTAGACTATCTGATGAGGTGTATTTAGATCATTTGATTTTAACAATCTTGAATCATTTGATCTTAATTATCTCCCTCCTTTTGACAATGACAAAAATGATAAATGTTAAACATAAAGAACGTGATAATCAAAATAAATTCAACACACAACAGAAAAAAAAATGCATTGGTGTTATCACAAAAACAATTGGATTAAGTACTTAGCAACAAAAGGAAAGTATAACAAAGTACTAGGAATAAAATATCAACAAAACATCAAAAGCAAAAGAATAAAAAAATGCCCAACAACTTAATTGCCCCATTTCTTGTTAACAAGGTAGAAGAAAGCATTATTGTTGTGATGGTGAGGATGAAGGTGAAAGTGGTTCAGCATACAAGGTGAAAGATGTTTGGGATGGATGAAGTTATTGAAGAAATTGTGTGAGAGAACCATAGATCTGCATAGATTTCCAAAAACATTTAAATGATTAAATATAAGGTCCTCTAAAAACGGTTGGTATCGCGCAGCGGAATGTTTGGCGTTTGGAAAAAAAACCAAGAGGGGGGTGAATTGGTTTTAAAGTAATAAACTTAATACTTTAAAATTTTTTCCGAAATTTTACCGATTAAGCTAAATATCAATTCCTTTAAAATATATAGTAGATAAAATAAAGAGATAGAGAAGATGAAATGACACATATATTTATACTGGTTCAGATCAAAGGATCCTACGTCCAGTTGTTAATCTCTTCAAATAAAGAGATTCACTCAATCACTAACAAATATCATATTACAATCAGATAATAAAGAATTAAGGAAAGAAAACACCTCTCTTGATCACACAAGAGATGAACACCTTTCTCTGAATCACACAGAGAACCTTGACCTTAGCTTTCCTAGCAACAGCAACAGCACTCAATCTCCTAGAAAACCTCTTAGGAACAGTTATCGCTCTTCCCATATTAGGTTTTTCAAAGCTTCTTTTGAGAACACTCAGAGAACTCTCTTTGTAGTCACAACACCAGCACTCTAGCTTCTCAAAAAGGTAAATTCGAAGTAACTCTAATGTTCCTTAAATAGGGGTTCCAAAAATTAGGTCAAAAATTGAATAGTCATGTTCAAACTGACAGGGATAATCGATTATCAGTGATAATCGATTATTCTAGTGTATATTCTGAAAAAAAAAATTTGAGCAGATAATCGATTATTAGAGGTGATAATCGATTATTCTAGTGTTTTTCTGAAAAAATGGACTCAGCTTAGGATAATCGATTATCCTAAGTGATAATTATCCTAAGTGATAATCGATTATCACATTGGTTTTTCGAGAAATACCAGAATTTTGATCTTGCTGTTGATTCTAAACTATTCTAAGTACAATTTACAAGATAACTTTAAACATAAAAACACATGTTCTTCATATTGACTTCCATATGGCTTTTAGGTTTCTATTATCATCATTAAAATCTTGCTTCAGAATTTGACTTGTCTTTTGCTTTTGCCAACAATGTCCCCTTTTTTTATGATGATCAAAACAATATGTTTAAAGTATCTACAATCAGAAATCTCACAAGTAGATTTGTTAGTAGCACTGTTTATTTAAACGTTTTAAACTTTTACTGTTTATTTAAATGTTTTAAACTTTTTCTCCCCCTATTTTGATCATTTGAAAAAAGTTTAAGAGAAAAGCTCCCCCTCAATTAGATAATGGTAAATAAAATGCTCTTTTATTAAGAGTCAAACACTTTACAATAGCATTAAAAACAATAACAATTATGCAAACACCTAAAATTCTGGACTCATGTCATCATCTTTATCATATTTGTCAAATTTATTTTCTAGATTAGAAATCCTAGAATCTAGTCCTCTAATTAATCCATTGACCTCTTCATGTCGGGTAGTGGAGATGAGAAAATATTCTTCAAGTCTCTAGTTTAAGTTTAAAATGTGATCCTCTATAGATGAGGATGAGCCACCAACCCCATCTTATGAGCCAATATTGGTGTCAACAGGATGGATAGGACCAGTGGGAGGATTTTCTTCTTCTTCTTCTTCATTTTCAGAGGGAGGCAGATCATCCTTGTGAATGCAAGTATTCCCAAAAGGAATAAATTTCATTTGTTTCGAGGAATTTTTTGCAATTTTGTTTGCATTAGTGGTTTGATGAGATTGTTCATCAGAGACGTTGATGCCTTTGTACTCGCAAATGCGAGAGATTATGATGAAGGATTATCTTGTTCCTTTTTAAGATTATTGAATATGGTGTGAGTTGATTAAGAAAACCAAGGAAATCCCCACTGGACATTAAGATAGCAAGCTATCTAGATGTGAAGGTTCCTTTCCAA
>Ga0214542_1012944_pt1 | contig 10377 bp, 6 predicted proteins | sample CNSS1metaG_FD_160096 | JGI IMG/M metagenome (GOLD analysis project Ga0214542, IMG submission 160096) | Root nodule microbial communities from cowpea collected in UCLA plant growth center, Los Angeles, California, USA - CNSS1 | ecosystem: Host-associated > Plants > Roots > Nodule | place: USA...
GTTTATATAATTTTATCCTCTTAATTATTATTTGTTAAATTAAAATAATTATTCATAATAAAAATTATTTGTCCATTTTATCATTTTAATAATTTTAGTAACTATTTTTTTAATTCAAATAATTACATAGATATAAAAATAAAATGAACAACAAAACAAATAAAAAGTGTAATTAATTGAGATATGATTCCCTAATAAATAAATATAAAATGTGTGTTTAACTATAATAACAACAATAATAATAATAACACTAAAATAATATCGCGTAGTGATAAAAATAATAATAATAGTAATAATAATATAACTACATATATAAAGAGATAAACATTTTTTGTCTCTTTTTATTTTTTTCAATTTTATCCTCTTACTTGTTATATTTTAAACTTAAATAATTATTTAAAATAAAAAAAATATTTTTTCAGTTTTATTATTTTACTAATTTTAGTAACAATTTTTTTGAATTGAAATAATTATTCAAATGTAAAGATAAATAAACAACAAAACAATAAATCTATTATTCTCTTTTTCTTTATTTATCAACGATGATTCTCTCATTTTTTTATATATTTCACTTCATTTTTAATAAATGTAATTTTTATTTTATATATTATAACTTAATAACAATAAATTATTATCACTTACTAATATAATATCACATATATTTAAAAAATCACGTATATTTAAAAAATTCGTACACATGTGTGACATGTCTACATGTAAGCTAGTTACTTATAATATATTTTTTATTTTAATAACTAAAATTTATTTTATCTATCGCTCTATAATTATATACACTTCTTGTGTATCCTCTTATGTCTTTTTAATTTATCTTTTTAATTTCTATATTTAAAATTTAAATAATTTGTTATAATAAAAAAATATTTTTTTATAAATAAATTTATTATTTTATATAATACCCGTGTTTTGGTTTTCTCTGTATATATACTATTTTCATTTATGTACCAAATGAATTAAATTTGAAAAATAACTATTACGGGCCTATAATTAATGGTGCACAATGTATAACTCATCTTGCTCACAATCAAATTCTAATATTCTTACGTATTAATATAATATTATAAATACTTAAAAGATGTGTACATAATAGTATGTGTTTATTAATAATAATAATAATAATAATAATAATAGCAAATTGCTACTAATACTAATTTACTAATATCAATACTCATATAAATTAAAATAATAATACTAATCATAATAATAATAATAATTAAATAATAATAATAATATTTATTAATATTAATAATAATGACAATTACGCTCCTCAATATTAAATACTAACATTTAATTCCATATAAAATAAAAATAATATTGATGTTTAAATTTGTAATAATAATAATACTACTAATAAAAAATAACCCTCAATAATAATATTACTACTAATAATAGGTAACTATATAAGAAGAGATACACATATTTAATGTTTTTTTTTTCAATTTTATATTCTTAATTACTACTTTTAAAATTTTTAAAATTTACTTAATTATTTATCATCAGAAAGCTACTTTTAAATTTTATTATTTTAATTACTACTTTTTTAAATTTAAATCACTATTCATTATAGAAAGTAATTCACACTTTTTTTATTTTAATAGCTACTTTTTCAAATTTATATAGTTACTCGTAATAAAATAAATATTTACATAATATTACCTATAATATTTTTTATTTTAATAATTACAATTTGTTTTATCAATAGTTATATAACTATATCTATAATATTTAACATAAAATGTTATAATATATTAACAAAGCATCGGTCATATAAGGCTTTTAAAGATTCTGGTTTATAAACGTAAATAATAACAAAATATTATCAATATCAATAAATATTGATGAATAATATATATAAAATCTTTTATTGTTGATATTATATTTTTAACAAGAAAGTTTAATTTTCCGGTACTACAGTTTATCTCTATGGATGGATTTTGTCTAAGAATAGAATCTTAAGGTGGTGGCGAGTTAGCCAAAATTGTTTTGGCTAACGCCTGATTCAAGTTAGTTTGCTATTGTTGCCAACAAATGCAAACTTGGCAGGGTTTGAAAAAAATAAAAATAAAAAAACTGAAAGATTTTGTTTTCCAGCGGAATTTGAATTGTGTGAAGTTACATGAGGTACCGTAACACACCTCGCAGTTACACAGTAGAGCGTGAGAGAAGATAACAGAAAAATAAAAGTCCCAACCTCAACCCTTCCTGTAGCCACTACCCACCCAATCTTTCTCCTCCCACCAAACCCAAACCCCTTTTTTTTCCCTCCTCTTCCTCTTCATCATCTTCTGGACACAACAAAAACATTAACCCTAACCCTAGAAAACAAAAACCCGTGTGTTTTTGTGTTTGTGTTTTTGTTTTTGTTCTTGTTTTTGTCTCAGAAACACAGATACGTAGAGAGTGTTAGTGTGATCGTTGATGTGTTGTGGAGGGGAATAGGAATCGATCGTTCACAATTCCAGACCAGAGGCATTGGCCAGTAGTGGCAGGAAGAGTGTTGCAGTGGAGCATTTTACCTCAATTGAGGATTGCCCCAAATTCAATGTTCTCAACCCCATTTGTGTTAACCTTCTCCCTTCTCCTCTCCCTCCCAATCCTCTTCTTCCTCGCTCCGAGGATCCTCCCTCCCAAACCCCACTCTCTGCCAATTTCTCCCTCCGACGAACTCGATGACATCACCCTCTTCAACCGCGCCATCACCCTCGCAAATTCCCGCGCCACCACCGCCTCCGCCACCAACCCCTCCAAATTCTTCCACCTCTCATCCAAAAACCCCTCTCTCAAAATAGCCTTCCTTTTCCTCACAAACACCGATCTCCACTTCTCACCCCTCTGGGACCTCTACTTCCGCGACACCCCATCCAACCTCTTCAACATCTACATCCACGCCGACCCCTCCGTCAACATCACGCGCCCCCTCTCCCCGCTCTTCGCCGACAAATTCATCCCCTCCAAACGCACCTTCCGCGCCTCCCCCACCCTCATCTCCGCCACGCGCCGCCTCCTCGCCACTGCCCTCCTCGACGACCCCGCCAACGCCTACTTCGCCCTCCTCTCCCAGCACTGCGTCCCTCTCCACTCCTTCACCTACACCTACCGCTCCCTCCTCCTCTCCCCCACCTTCGACTCCTCCGATCCTGAATCCTCCCGCATCGGTATCCGCCTCAAGTACAAATCTTTCATCGAAATCCTCTCCCACGCTCCCAAGCTCTGGAAACGCTACACCTCCCGCGGCCGCTACGCCATGATGCCCGAAGTCCCCTTCGAACAGTTCCGCGTCGGCTCCCAGTTCTTCGCCCTCACGCGCCGCCACGCTCTCCTCGTCGTCAAGGACAGAACCCTCTGGAGGAAATTCAAGATCCCCTGCTACCGCGACGACGAATGCTACCCCGAGGAGCATTACTTTCCCACGCTCTTGTCCATGGCAGATCCTGATGGCTGCACCAAATACACGCTCACCAAAGTTAATTGGACCGGCACCGTCAACGGTCACCCCTATACTTACCGGCCGCCGGAAGTCTCTTCGGAACTCATTCTCCGGCTCCGCCAGTCCAATAATTCTGAGTCTTACCTATTCGCCAGGAAATTCACCCCGGATTGCTTGGAACCCTTGATGCGCATTGCCAAATCTGTCATCTTCAGGGATTGAAATTTCAAGCACGGTGCGTTTATTTATTTATTTTTTTTCCTTTTCTTCTGTTATTTTAGTTTATTTTAGTTCTTGTGATTTATCAGAGTTATCTGCACTTAAGCCATAGATACATTGAGTTGGGGTTTGTCTGTGGTATTACAGTCAAAATGATTGGATATTTGTTGCCGGAGGGTGGCTGTTTCCATCTTCAGCTTTATATATTGGAATCTGGGTTTGATGCTTGTGTTATGTGCTTTTCTTACGTTTGCAGCATCAAAATGCTGCATGATGATATTTCTAGGGGTTTAAAGTTGAGAATTACTTTTTTTGAATTTTCAATGCACAAAATGAAGGAAGAAAAATTTGTTGTTTTGATAGTAAAAGTAACTTTGTTATCTCTCAACTGAAATCTGAACATGTTTAGTCCATAGGTGGAATAAAAGTGAGGCACTGATGTAAATTTTGGAGGGACCTCCTCAAGTTGCTTTTCAAGCAACATATGTGTATAGGTTCATCAGTGCTTGTATAGGGAATGTGATTCTCTCGCTCTTTATGGAGTGTATTTTGCTTTTGGCATTTGCGGTGTTCATACCCTTACTACTTTGTGATGCGAAAAAGGTTTATGATGTCTACTTATTGTCTTCTGAATGTCAAAATCATGGTGGTGCTAGAGTAGTTAGTTGCCGCGTTTAGTAAGGATAGGGACTCCTTATCTTTTGCATTGTTGTGAATTTGGATCTGGTTGTGAATGTGTACACTTAATTCATAGGTAATGCATAAGTTTTTCTACCTAATTCACATTCGCACGAGTTAATACATGAAAACGAGGGTGAATCTAATCTACAGTGTTATGTAGGCATTTCCTAGATTCTAATCGGCATGTTGGATTCTCTTTTTTCTCAGTAATTTGGTTTGTCATGCACAAAATACGGAGGCTTGTCGAGGGTATTGTGGGTAGACTTTTTTTATTAATTTCTTCGTTTGTTTTTTCTGTCGTGATAATCTTGTTTCACCAAATTTTATTCTAGCAGGTGGGAAAGGTCAATGAAGAGATTTATGAAAAGATCATATTACTTTGGCTATGAATTGATGGTGGTGTATAGTTTGAAGAGGCACGTAAAGCCCACATCCTATATACCCTGTGCTTTCAAATTACGAGTCTTGGGACTGCACAAATGAGGGAATCAAATCAAAATAGAAAGATCAAAGAAACAGGTAAACACCTGCGTGAGTTGAAAAAGAATGGCGGGTGCCCTAGTCAAGTGTATTTAGTATGGTGCAAGTGCTCAAGTAATTGCGAATTTGTCATAGAAAATCATGTAGGTAGTTTTTCCTTTTGTGGGTCGGTTTTGTACATAGAGTTGTGTAAAACATTGTTTAAAAGCTCTACAGTGTTACTACTTTTCAAAAGAAAAAAAAAGAAAAGCCGTTGCCTAAACGTGAGGCAACAGTGACTGCAATTATAACAGGAAAAAAAAAACTGTCCACATTTGGCCAATTGCTTGCTTCTCCATTCTCGATTCGATCCTTTGGAAATTTGGAACCTTGCTATTTCCACCGCCCTGTTTTTTCATTCCGTTTGACCTCTTTCATTTGCTTTTTGTGCCCTTCTGTGGAAAGTGTCATATAGTTGCTTTACTTTCATTCCCCTACATAAATTCATGAAAGAAAAAGAAATAAATATTCTTTTAGAATTTGTGTGAAGCAGTCACGGGATCAGTTTCTTGCTCTGTTGTAATACTTGTCTATGCTTTATCTAGATTGGACTTAGTTCATTTAAACATTTTATTCATGGGAGGAGTCGGTGGCAGTATAATAATTGTTAATAGTTATGAACTGTTCAAATTCATATATTATTATATTGTTGATGATCATGTTCTCATAGATTATGCATAAGTGGCTTCTATAATAGCGACAAAATTGAAACTTGTCGGTGCTGGCTGGTTCTTTTCTCTTTCTCAATAAAAAATGGACCCCAGAGGACAGGAAAGTCGCATACTTCTGATGTGTGGGGGACCACGCCTCACGTAGAGACAGTTGGCTTCCATTTTTCTGAGTTATCAAGACACGTTTGGATCAACTTCTAGTTTGTATCTCTGTAAATTCACTGGGATTTCCTTTTAAATTTTAACCTCATTCTGAAACCTGACAAAAACATAGTAAGTTATTTTGTTATTTTTGGATGTCGGTGTTAGTTAATCTGTGAGCATATAATATGATTGAACCAACAGCAGCGTTTTATAACTGTAACTTTCATATAAAAAGCAAGAAACACTTTTTCATTTTATAATAATGGATTACTTTAATCAGCTTATGCTCTTCTAAGTTGTTTGTTGATAGGGGAGGGACCATAATAGCATCAAAGAGGAAGTTAGGTAAGTTGTTAGCTTACCACCAAATTATGGTTGAAAAATGAACCATTATTCAATGTTGTTTACATCTAAATTAAAGAGTTGGTAGGGCTATGCTAGCTCAAGGAAAAGGAACTCAGATTAGTTGGACGGGTTGCTTAGGATTTCTTTTTAACATTAGATTGTAATAATAGATTAAAGGTTTAAATACCTTTTTCGTCTTCATTTTCGTAGTGTTGATTGCGGATGATTCTCATTGACAAAATGTTTAAAATGATTCTCATTTTTATTGAATGTTTAAAATGATTCTCATTTTCGTAATTCGTATTTTATTTGGTCTTTTTATGTTACACCGTTTAAGTTGGTAACAGAGCACCTTATAGGTTGTATAGGTGACACTGTTTATATTATATTGCATTGGAGTGTGTTATATGTGCTGTAGAGATGGTTCCGTTACTGATTTAAACGACGAAATAAAAAATGATCAAATAAAATACGAATTGTAAAAATGAGGACCATTTTAAATATTAGGTAAAAATACCATTTTAAATATTTTGTCAAAATAAAAATTATTCGTAACAAACATTACAAAAATAGAAAATAAAGAGAAAAATATATTTAAACCTAGATTAAAAGTGGGTTTAAAGAATAGTCTCTTACCTTTTTGTAGTATTTGGCTACTTATCTTGTGCTCAAAGAAATGTATGGTTCTGTTCTGTCAGATGCACATGTGATCTTCATCATCCTGGAAACAGAATCCTGGAAACAGAAGCAAACAATCCACAATTGTGCATTTAATCATTAGTCCTTTTGACAGTTGACAATTCTGCTTTTTCGTAGTTTTGACAATTTTCAATTATTGAAAAACGATTCTTAACAATAACACATTAATATAAAATATTCACATTATTTAGTACACTTGGTATGAATTTATTTTACTTAAAAACGTGTATTAAAATATATATTACTACCGTTCAATAAAATAGTGTAAATAATCGATTTGCATTTAGAAAAAAATTGAATATTTTCCATCCATAACACGTCTAATTTAAGATGAGTTAAGAGTTAAGTGTTTAGACTACAGATAAAGAAAAAAAATTAATGAGTAAATTATTGTTAGAAAAATGTCTTGGAGAAACCTGACCTCAACTTTCGGCCAGTAGATATGCTTTACAAATTCTAACTCGGAAAACATGTGTCCCATAGTTTTTGTACGATTGGATCTAATCATTATTGAGATGTTTTTAAGATACTCTTTCGTTTTATCTGGGTCTATAATACTTTATTTACATAACATCAAGAGAAGGAAAATAAAAACATAAAATATTTATTCTTTTTCAACTGGTTGACAAGTAATACACAAATACATAAAACAGATAATTTAATATTTTAAAATCTTATATTATAAATATATATATATATATATATATATATATATATTAATTATTATAATAAATTTTGTGTACAAATCACATAATCTTATCCATATATTTTCATGGATACAGGTTTTATAAATTTGCGAGGCATCTATTAGAATTAAATATCTGACTCTCAGTCCAATAAACCACCTATCTCTCTCATAAATCACAAACATCAATATCGTAAATATTTGACTATACTTTTGAAAGATATATACATTATATTAGACTATGAGATCTATAATTGTTATATTACATTCTATATGGTGTCATTACATCAAAACTATATAATAAGAACATATTTCATTCATACATGATGGTGAATTTCTATGACCCACTAGACACAATTTTTTTCACACTACATATTAGGTTTCTTTCGATTCTCACGATATGATATTCTCTCCTATACGAGTCTAATATCAAAAGAGTCTGGATCATTTCTTTTGTAATCCCAATTTTAATATACAACTTAAAATCCTAACATAACATTTCTTTCCTGAAAATATATATGTTCATCACACACATGTATCACAATTATGGTATTCATCACACACATGTATCACAATCATACCATAATAGATTTTCATTGATACATATACACTCAACTCAATTTAAATAGTAATAAATTATAATTAATTATCCATTACATTACACAATAATATTTAAATACAATATATTAATCAAATATAACAATTTAGTGAAAGATAATATTTATAAACATTTAAAAATTTATTGGTTTCTCATGTTTTTTTCTTTTCCCCATGTGTTTCTTGACCTCTTAAAGAAAGATGGAGGAAATGCATTAAAAGTTGTGAAATGAAGTTTAATACATCTCACATTTTTATAAAAGCAACCACTGTGCAAACAAATCGACTAATTTAGGGGTTAGTAATATAAATCAGTTTTAGTGATTTAATATTTTATCTCTTATCGTTGTTTAGATTCACTTTTCAAAATAGTTTCAACTCCCTACTTTTTATTCTGATTGACTTGTTTAAAAGGAATTTGTTTCTATATTTTTTCCTTGGTTTTGGTTTGGTCCCTCATTCTTTTGTTTTTGTTTTTCATTTTCATATGATTTTTTAATGTGATGCATATGATTGATAAATTTTGGGATCAGGGTCTAAATGAAATGTAAAAGATCCATAGTGTTGTCTAACATGAGTAAAAAAAATTTAAAAACTTATTTTCTTAAACTTCAAAAAACTCTGTCTATTAGCATTTGACATATTTAGCGACTTAAACACATGTTGTGGTTCGCATAATTACCGTTCAACTTGTAGAGTAAAAGACACAAACAATGAATTTTTGTCACTGAGCAAAAGCTTTGCTCATCCAACGACCATAGTATTTGTCGAATAAGTAAACCACTAGAACATTTGGCATTTAATACAAATAACTCTTTTAAGGAATTTACTTGTCTAGTGACCAAAACTCCTAGATTTTCAATTAATTAAATTTTGTCCAATAATATTTGGTTCAGTTAATGAATTTGGCCCACCCAACCACTTTGTATAGTTTACAAATTTTGCAGAATATAACAATGGTCTAATTGGTTCAAACTGAGGCTTTTCTTCATTTCTTTTGCCTAACATGAAACATTTTATCCAAATAACAACAATTTAATTCAATTGAAAAAAATTTCACTACTCAACATACAATAAAGCTCTTATTTTGAATTCATTCATTTGAATCAAATAATTTCATCTCAAATTTAAACATTTATATTCAAATAAAACATAATTCCTACAATAATTAATTACTGTGACTACTTCACCTTCACATTCGGGTTATTAAATCTTGTGTAGATTTCAACTTCAATCAATGATTTAAGAATACCCTTACAATTTTGTAGTAACAAATATTCATCTTTTTTGTAAAAGGAACAAGGACAAGATCCATAATTTTCATGTACGCAAAACCTTCCAAAATCAACCCAAGAAAAAGGAGAAAAAAAATGGATTAATAATATTTTAATTTATCTTTTTTGACTCACTTTTAACCTACTTATTCGATCACCATTAGATCATCTATTTTAATTCTTTTTAGTGATGTAGTGTGAGAATCTAACGGTGATTAAATCAGTGGGTTAAAAATAGATAAAAACAAAGATTAAAATATCATTATCTAAAAAATTTACTCTAAAACAAATTTCAATCACATGGACTTATTATGTTCTCACTAAGATTCTTAAGATTTTGATCTAGGATAGGATGATCAAATTCTTCATAAGTTTAAAGATGAGAGAGAAAGTAAAGAAAAAGAATTTGTAGAAAAAATATGAATTTTCTAAAATAAATTTAAATAATTATTTTTTTATATTTACGAACTTTATACTCAAATAATAAAATATTCAGTTTTTATCGCTTCTAAGTAATTTACTACGTATTTACACGTTTTATAATCAATTAGACCTAAACCAAAATAGGTAATTAACTTTATATTTTAAAATTAATCAAATTAATCCAAACGTATAAATAATCTTCAGTACCATTACATTATTAGTTTATCGTCTTGTCTTTTATCATCGTTATGGTGACAATTACTAAGACAACTGTTGTACTTCTAGTACCCTCTATGAATGTTACTATCAATGTCATCTAGGGATGGCAACGGGGCGGGGCGGGGACGGGTTTCGCTATCCCATACCCATCCCCGCATAAAAAATTCATCCCCATCCCCATCCCCATACCCAAACCCAACGGGTATCAAACTTTTTTTCCATCCCCATCCCCACCGGGTAACGGGTATAATCTCGTACCCATACCCGTACCTGTGTTCTAACTACTTCAATATTAATTTTTATAAAAGAAAAAAAATTACGGTAAAGAGATATTATGAAATATTCAATATTAGGAGGATTTTCTTCGATGCCAAATACCTTAAAATAAATTATAATTGTTTACATTTTATATTAGAATACCAAATAAAATTTCATGTGAACCAAAACATTTGTTAA
>Ga0214542_1012949_pt1 | contig 10372 bp, 7 predicted proteins | sample CNSS1metaG_FD_160096 | JGI IMG/M metagenome (GOLD analysis project Ga0214542, IMG submission 160096) | Root nodule microbial communities from cowpea collected in UCLA plant growth center, Los Angeles, California, USA - CNSS1 | ecosystem: Host-associated > Plants > Roots > Nodule | place: USA...
CTTTGTCGTGTTTTTTTTTTTTTTTTTATGGATGAAGTATCTTGGACCTGAAACATGTTCTTTTGCTCTGTTTCCTTGCTTGAAACTTTATTTTTGTATAATTGATGTTGCTGCTGTTGGTCATCATGGTGTAGCTGAGTTTAAAAATTTCCATTTGCTCGAATCTGAGAGTTGGAAGGGATGTGGGTGCCAGATTTTGTTCCCTGTCCCATTTTGTCATCCATGAATTATGCGTGTTCCCGAAAGTGAGAGTAATACTTTTTATTTTATCATTCTTCTGTCAGTTTTCAAATGTTTTAATTTTGTGGCTTGTTCATTGGTAGATGATTTTGTTTTCTTATATTGAGCTGAGAATATCAAGCTTTTTGTTGATGTTATTCATGGTATGTTTTTCTGATTATGTGGTGTGGTTAAGTTTTATTCATAGCAATATTAGTTTTTTCCATATTATTGAACATTGACATTATACATATAGTTATTTTTGCGTTCTATTCACGCCCTTTTGTTTAAATAAAACATCACTTCAGGTTAATCTAAAGATGGAGCGCACCAGGCTAAACATGAGAGGCCGTTGCTCTGGTTCAACTCCCTCAGAAGAATCTGCTTTGGATCTTGAAAGAAACTGTTGCAGTCATTCCAATCTGCCTTCCCTTAGTCCACCAACGCTTCAACCCTTTGCTTCAGCTGGACAGCATTGTGAGAGCAGTGCTGCTTACTTCTCATGGCCAAGCCGCTTGAATGATGCTGCTGAAGAAAGAGCAAACTACTTTTTAAACCTACAAAAGGGGGTGCTACCTGAAACCCCTGGTCGGCTGCCAAAGGGGCATCAGGCCACCACATTACTTGAACTTATGACAATCAGGGCATTTCACAGCAAGATACTGCGTTGTTACAGCCTTGGAACAGCAATTGGTTTTCGCATACGACAAGGTGTATTAACAGACATTCCTGCCATTCTAGTGTTCGTTTCCAGGAAAGTTCACAAGCAATGGCTAAGTCCAATCCAGTGCCTACCTACTGCACTTGAGGTTCTCAATGATTTTCAAATTGAACCTCCTTGATTCAAATTTGGAGTTTGAAATATTTATATATGTATCGTGAATAGCTGTTAAGTTGTTCCCTAGTGCCTACTGATGCTGTTAAATCAATGTTTAATTTCTGAACCAGGGCCCTGGTGGAGTATGGTGTGATGTGGATGTGGTGGAGTTTTCTTATTTTGGTGCACCTGAACCAGTTCCAAAAGAACAGCTGTACACAGAGATTGTAGATAACTTGCGTGGGGGTGATCCGTACATCGGTTCAGGATCTCAGGTGTTTCTGGGCTTTCTTAGTTATTTTTTCTATGGAAGGACCATTCCAGTTTACAAAAGAATAGCTGAATCAATTACTATTGCATATATGTGATGATTAAAGGAGCACTTTAGCATTTTCATTTAGAAACCACAGTGTAACTACTATCCTTTAATTTTATCAAAGAAGTTACTCATTTGCTTTGGAAGTTTGTTGTGGTTAGAGTCTTGTCTGCGGGAGTCTAGCTTTGAGTTTACGCTTGTAAATTCAGCAAAACATATTAAGTTTTCTGGAGACTGACTTTAATCATGTTTTAATTGGACCTGTTCTTTAGTAATCTCATTATTGGACTTTCTCTGGCCAGGTCTATGGCCTGAATTAGCAATAAATTTTGGAAAACCAGAAATACAGACCTTGAGATTTTGTTTGTCTATGAAAGCAGTCATTTGAGATATTTTAAGAGTGAAATTAGTCTGATCCTCAATCCCCTGTGATGACAATAAGATTGGTAGTAAATCATAGGAATTAATTTGTGATGACAATGATTTATAATTTACTTTAGTATAAGTATGTTTTAATTTGGATTTGCAGAATTGCTGTTATATAATCGAAATTTTATACATTTTTTAATATGTGTATTAGATGTATCATATCCTATATATTTTTAGAATAAATGTTTTGCACCCAATGCATGCATTGTATCTTAAGTGAGCTGAATGTCAACATTCAAAGTCATCCATAATTATCATAAAATGGCTCTCTTTGTTATGCGATAACGATTCATTTGATTTCTTCAGAAATTAATGCAGTTCATGGAAGCATCCATAATTATCATAAAATGGCTCTCTTGTTATGCGATAACGATTCATTTGATTTCTTCAGAAATTAATGCAGTTCATGGAAGCATCTCTAGTAGCAAATTTGTGTATGCTTCTTTTGATCAATATATTGGCCTCTAAGCACTTGCTTTCTTAGTTCAGGTGGCAAACCAAGAGACATATGGAACTTTGGGTGCCATTGTGAAAAGCCAAACAGGCAGTAGACAAGTTGGTTTTCTCACAAACCGTCATGTAGCAGTTGATCTAGACTATCCAAATCAAAAGATGTTTCATCCTCTTCCACCCACTTTGGGGCCTGGGGTTTATCTTGGTGCAGTAGAGAGAGCAACTTCATTTATAACGGATGAGCTTTGGTATGGCATATTTGCTGGAATAAATCCAGGTAACACAGTTTTAGGATTCTGATTTATTTAATTGTGTTACTTACATTTTGTTCCCTATATATGCTCTACAGTCCGTCACTCATCTTGATGTGTTTTTCTTGCAGAGACTTTTGTGAGAGCTGATGGTGCATTCATTCCTTTTGCTGATGACTTTGATATGTGCACTGTTACTACTTCAGTGAGGGGCGTTGGAGATATTGGTGATGTGAAAATAATTGACCTACAGGCTCCAATCAGTAGCCTTATTGGAAAACAAGTGGTGAAGGTTGGAAGAAGCTCTGGCTTGACTACAGGAGTTGTTTTGGCTTATGCCCTGGAGTACAATGATGAGAAAGGCATATGCTTTCTTACAGATCTTCTTGTTGTCGGTGAGAACCAACAAACTTTTGACCTTGAAGGAGATAGTGGAAGCCTCATCATGTTAAAAGGTGACAATGGTGAGAAACCACGGCCAATTGGGATAATATGGGGAGGAACTGCTAACAGGGGCCGCCTTAAGTTAAAAGTTGGGCAACCTCCTGAGAATTGGACTAGTGGGGTGGATCTAGGGCGACTTCTCAATCTACTTGAACTTGATTTGATAACCACTGAAGAAGGACTTCAAGGTTTTTCACTCCTTTCCTAATAGTCTGGGGTTCCTCTATTTATTTTTTTCTCTTCTAACTTTAGCATTTTCAAATATGGGATTAGAATTTACGTTAGGGTGGTTTATTCCCACACGTATGATACAATACAAGTATGCATATCTCATACAACCGATATGTTTATTTTGGAAATTATAAGATATGATACATGTTGAGAAATGTATACAAATTCTTAAAAACATGATAAATATATGATTGCAATTGTGTGAATCCAAACTAAAATCACATGTATTGTCGAAATCAAATATAATAAATCATTGTCATCATAAAGGTATTAGTGCTTTATAAATGAGATGTTTCTATATTAATTGAGCTTAAAAGAAGCCCACAAAAAGATCTGGTGTATTGATGGTAACTTTAGTGGTGCTTGAAGGGATATTGATGACCTTAATAGGGTTAGTTTCTTTATTTGCATGTCTAAAACCAACTAGACATAATTTTCTTAAGATCGTTTACTATATTACTGGCACTGCTTATTTACAATGAATATGGTGTTAAAATATGGACACAACTCATGTAGGAATAATGTGGAGACAGGTCTGAAAAGATTGCTTGTTATATTGATTAGGATTATTTTCTGCTGTTGTTTCTTGTAGTGGCGGTACAAGAACAAAGAGCCGTGTCAGCCACAGTAATCGGCTCTACTGTTGGTGATTCTTCACCTCCTGACGGCATGCTTCCAAAAGAGAAAGCTGAAGACAAATATGAGCCACTTGGTCTTCAAATTCAGTCTATTCCCCTAGGAGTTGCACCTAGCAGCCAAGACATGAAGCCATCAATCATGGAGACTGAATTTAAATTAGAAGATGGAATCAAGGTTGGTCCCAGTATCGAACACCAGTTCATCCCGAGCTTCATTGGTCGGTCTCCGTTGCACAAGAACAGCATACATGACAGAATTGCAGCAGAGAACTTGTCTTCATTGAGGAATAACTGTGATGAGGATTTGTGTGTTTCACTGCAGCTTGGTGACAATGAGGCAAAGAGAAGGCGCTCTGAAGCCTCAACTAGTACTGAGGAGCCTCAGTGAAACAAGCATTATTTTTCATAAGCTGGAAAAATCTGACTTATAAGTTTAATCACTCCGGAACGTGTTGTTTATGACCACTGTGGTACTGTGTTTATGCTTAGCAGCTCTGAAAATTGTCAATGATGTGACTATGGGCAATGATTTATGGTCTTGAAGGGCCATTTAGTTTCTGAAAATGCCTGAAATTCTGAACTAAAGTATGTCACTTTTCAATTAACGTGTGCATACTTTGCCAGTTAACTGCTAGCTCACATTCTATGGCACCGACAATTACTTACATATTCTGATGAACAGATGGCTTGAGTTGGACTTTTATTTGTTACTTCCCCTTTTCAGCCAAATATAAAATTAGGATAATTTCAAAAAAATTTCTTTTATTAGATTGATTATCAAAGTATTTTGACTAAATTACTTGTTTGAAACCAAAGTTGCAACCTATCTTCCCAAGTTTCAAGCCTTTATTCTATGTCCAAACTTCAATTTCTTCTGCATAACCCATCTTTCTCCTTCAACTTATTTTATGTCTAGCCAATGTCTATATTACGAATTTATTAGGACAATTTTTTATATAGACTTATAAGAGTAAAAAAAGAAAAAAAGGTTTATGGATAATTGATATAGACGTTTGTTTGACAGTTATTTTAGAATATTTTTTTATGCATGAAATAAAACAATTTTAACTTTAGCAGGCATTCGTGTTTTTTTTGTTACAAGACACGTGGGGAAATTTATCCTATAGAATCTTAATAATGACACTGGTTAAATTTGTCAAAACAAATTTTATGTGAGTAGAGATGCCAACCGAATGGATGGGGAATTTTTTTTTTCTCATTTGTATCATTAAAGTATAAGTTCATTATCATATCTGTTGTATTTAATGGGTATAAAATTTTAATTGTATGTTAAAATTTTATACTGGACCTGTCATTATAGTTAAAAATATTAGTTAAATAATTTTTTTACGAAACAAAAATAAAAATCACAACAAAACATATATTATTAAAGATTTAATGTCAAAAGGATACATATTAATAAATTAAGGGTTTTTTCTACTCTAAAATGGCTTCTAAGTCCTCTATGTGTTTTTTGAATTAGGAGCTTTCTATGTGAATTTTGGAGAATGCAAATTTTTTCTTCTTTAAATAAGTACCTATCATTCGCATTAAAAACGCACTTGACCTCTCTCTAAACATTTAACATAGGTGGATGAAAACTCCAAATCTTGAACATACATTTTAGGAATGTGAAGCATCAACCACCACATTAGTTTTGTCCTTCTTGTATTTAATCATATAAGGAAATTATTCCAAGAATTCTATCCACTTAGTATGCCACTTATTTAGCTTATGTTGACCCTTCAAGTATTTAAGTGACTAATTGTTACTATGAATGACAACACCTTGGACACTAGATAATATTCCCAACTTTGAAGGGACCTAACTAAGGCATACAATTCTTTGTCATATGTGGGGTAGTTGAGGGAAACACCATGAAGTTTTTTCACTAAAATAAGCAATTGGATAACCTCCTTGAAACAACACTACACCTATGCCCACACCTCATGCATCACACTCTAGCATAAAAGTTTTCAAAAAGTTTGATAAGGCTAGAATGGATGCATTGGTGAGTTTTTCCTTGACTTGTTGAAAAGCAGACTCTTGTTTTTCCCCCCAACTAAAGGATACATCCTTTTTTACGAACTCATTTAGGGGTGAAGCTAAACTTGAGAAGTTAGGAACAAACATCCTATAGAAACTTGCTACCCCATGGAAGCTCCTAACCTCTCTTACATTTTTAAAAGTAGCCACTCTTGAATGGCTTTTATTTTCTCAAGCTCCACATGAATCCCATGTTTATTAACTACAAAACCTAAGAAAATGACTTTTTCTACACAAAAGGTACACCTTTCTATATTTGCAAAAAGTTTATTTTCCCTAAGAATGACAAGGACAAACCTAAGATAATCTACATGCTCATACAGACTCTTACTATATACTAAAATATCATCAAAATAGACAACTACAGATCTACCTATGCAATCCCTAAGGACATGATTCATAAGCTTCATGAATGTGTTAGGTGTATCAGTGAGCCCAAAAAGCATCACCCTCTTTTATTCTTCTAATAACCACTCTTTTGATCAATTTTAGAAAGCATGAGAGACCCATGCAACTAATCAAGCATATCATCTATACTAGTAATTGGATGTCTATACTGAATGGTTATGTTATTTATTGCTCTATAATCACAACACATTCACCACTTGCGATCATGCACAACATAAGGGCTAAGACTCTTTTGAATCAAACCCTTCTCCAACAACTCTTGGACTTGAGACTTTATCTCTTTGGATTCTTGGTTGATGAGCCATTATTTTCCCCTATTTTCTTACCTTTTTGTACCCATCTTGATGAATGTTTTGTGTTTAATTGTCTATTGTTACTGCATTTTCATTTATTGGGCTTCATTGGGCTAGTAATTCATATTTTAATTTGGATTTACTTGGTCTAATTTTCATTTTTTACTTTTCGTTAGTAGACAACTAACACCGTTAAGTAGGTGCCACATGTTAGCTCCTCGTTTTTTTTGAATTTTTTGAATTTTTTTGAATTTTTTTTTATTTTGAATTTTTTTTTAAATTTTTTAAAAAAAATATTTATGCCACGTGTCAGGTTTCTAGTGTGCCACGTGTCAATCTAATATGGTGACACGTATCAAATTATTGTATGAATCTTAATTTGGTCCTCATTTTTGTTAATTTGATTTGATTTCAATCCCAAATTTTTTTAAAAAAATTTAATTTCTTGTGCTCCAAATTTAGAACAAATTTAATTTTTTTTATAAATGTAATGATGATACTTTTATTACAAGTGATATTTCTATTACATATTTTTAACAATATTTAATTTATTTAAATTTATATGTTACATTAAACTTTATTTAAATTTTATTTTAAAATTATAAATATATAGATTAATAAATTTATATTCGAAATATTTGTATAATATTCCATATCAATAATATTTTAGAGTTGGCTAAAAATAACAATTTTATAAATTCAAATGTAAAATTTTAAAATAATTTTATAACAAATTAAAATAAATATATTTAAAATTTTAATATTAAATACAATTAATATTATTAAAATATTTAATAAAAATATCAATTTTAATAAAAATAATCATAACATTATATAAAAGTAAAATTTGGTCTAAATTTGGAGTGCTTGAAATTGAAAATTTTAAAAAAAATTTGGGACGCAAATCAAATCAAACTAACAGATATGAGGACCAAATTGAGATTCATACAATAATTTGACATGTGTCACCATATTAGATTGACACGTGGCACACTACAGACGTGACACGTGGTATAAATATTTTAAAAAAAAAATTCAAAAATTCAAAAAAAATTCAAGAATTCAAAAAAATTCAAAAAAAATTCAAAAAAACGAGGAGCTGACACGTGGCACCTACTTAACGGTGTTAGTTCTCTACTAACGGAAAGGACCTAATTGATACTAATTTACAAAATTGAGGACCTAATTGAGACTAAAAAAAATGTGAGGACCAAATTGAGATTTTGCCACAAAAACGAGGACCAACGGAGTATTTTAACCTAATTGAAATTGTGGTAGCCAAAAGTCATCCAAAAGCATTCCCCAACGGTCCTCTTGGTCTTCCAAAGATTCGTTCTCAATTTGGCAAATGGGCCCTCATTACAACTTGAAAAAAAAAAAGCAAAATTAAAGCCCATTAATTGGTTAAGCCAAGACACAATTTGGTCAAACAATTTTACAAAGCATTGGGCCTAGAGATGGCAAATAAACCTGTCCCCATGGGTATTGCCCAAACCCATCCCTGTTTTGACGGGGAATCCCCGCATTGACTGGGTATGGGTATGGGGAATCCCCAACTTTTTCAATTAGGTATGGGGATGTACATATCCCCACCATAATACCCATCCCCGACATATCTCCATCCTTGTTTAAATTATTAAAGTATTCACAATTAATTAAGTAACCATATATATATATATATATATACTTTCCATTTTTTTTTCTAATTATTTGGTTTGTCGTGAAACTCATTCACATCTCCAATATATTTTTCAACTTATCATAACCTTTATGTAATTATGTTAAAATGATGTATGTAAATTAAAAAAATTTTATGTCTCACATTTGAATATTTCTATTATTTTTTAATATTTTTATTTATAGTATATTTTCCTTTCACCAAAGAATGTTTAATACTCTCAATTTAAGTGTTTAATAGCATAAACATTTCATTTATTAGGTAATATAAAAAAAACTTTACTTATTATATTAATTTTTGTTTCATTTGAAGAACTCTTTTGTTTCGCTAAAATAATTTTTGTTATTTCTCAACCATTGAGTATATATGTTGATATTTGAAAAGTTTTCTTAGATCTCTAATGTATTTTTCATCTTATCATACCCTTAATTATACATTTGTTAACTTTTTAATATTTTTATTTGTTGTTTATTTTCATCATGTAGAATACTATTTCGATATATTTTATCTAGTTATTTTTTATTGTCTAACTCATTATCAACCATACTGTAATTTTTTCACTATAATTGTATAAATAATTTTTATTTACTACAATATAAAAATTTAATGTAATTGTCATAAATATTCTTTTTTTATCAACATCTAACACATATTGGAGTTCAAAAGATACAAGATCTATGTTAAAATTTTATTATTATGTTTATTATTTGTTCTTTGCGTCATTTTGATCATGTGATGTATTATAACTTTTATTAGTGTATAAAAAAGAGATTCATTAGAATTTAAAAAATTGAAGTAAACAAACGTTTAAAATATATTTTAATTTGAATATTTGTTTTCCTTTTATATTTTTTTAAAAATATTATTTAATTTTATCAACCAGGTTTCTCTAATGTTTGCAAATTTAATAAATATTTTGGTTCTCAGGAAATTTTATTTGGTATTCTAATCTAAAATGTAAATAATTATAATTATTTCAAAGTATTTGATATCGAAGAAACAATCATCCTCCTAATATTGAATATTTGATAATATTATGTTTACTTTATCGTAATTTTTTATTATTTTATGAAAATTAATTAAAATTAATATTGAAGTAGTAAGAAAACGGGTACGGGTATGGGTATGAGATTATACTCATTACTCGGTGGGGATGGGGATGGGACAAAAGTTTGATAAATTGTTGGATTTAGATAAGGGGATGGGGATGAATTTTTCCTACAAGTATGGGTATGAGATAGCGAAACTCATCCCCGTCCCGCCTTGTTGCCATCCCTATTTGGGCCCTTATTTAAATAAAAGAAACTGCAACAAATTGGTATATTAGTCCATCTCCATTTGAGCCATGATTCATCCTTCTCGATATCCTCCTTCTCAAGAGGATTCGTCCCGAATTTTAAGGTTTTATTTTTCTACTAGTTTTAATATAAGTTTATTATGTCCTTGTGAAGGACTTTATTTTTCCACAACTTGAAACTAATTCTCTTCCTCCAGGGTTAAATATAACTCGAATAAATTCATATTTGTTCATTTCTAATGGTTGCAATCCGTGGAGCACCTTTCTTGCCAACACTACCCCAACTTCATATGTAGCTTGCCAACTCTAAATTAAATTAACAAATTTTCATAAATCTGAAAGTGTGAAAGAGAGATAAGAGAGTTTTTGCAGGGATCATAGAGTGTAATCAACTTCTTCATCAAGATTCATTCAAGATTGATTGGTTTAAGGATGCTCTTGCTTGGCTTAGGATGAACGTGTAAAAACTTCTTGATTTACATGTGTGTTTGTTCCATAGCCTTTGTTGTTGCTTTTTAATTCTTTGTCGCTATGTAGGTGATATATCACAGTAATTTTTGTAGCATTACTTCTGATTATGATTTTTGAAAGTGTATTTCAAGTTCTTGCTTGTCTAAAGTGTAGCTTTTGATATATGATCTTGTAAACTTAAATCTTGATTGATTAGTGAATTTCTAGCTAAGTGATGAGTATGTATTTTTGCTCTCATTTAATGTTTAATTCTCGGTATTTAATTGAATTTGTGTGCCTAAAGAGTGATTTAATTGATAATTTTGATAATTAGGTTGTTTGAGCTTGTGTGATAAAAATGTCTTAAAAAGTGATTTTTAGCTGCATAAATTATTTTTGGAT
>Ga0214542_1012950_pt1 | contig 10372 bp, 4 predicted proteins | sample CNSS1metaG_FD_160096 | JGI IMG/M metagenome (GOLD analysis project Ga0214542, IMG submission 160096) | Root nodule microbial communities from cowpea collected in UCLA plant growth center, Los Angeles, California, USA - CNSS1 | ecosystem: Host-associated > Plants > Roots > Nodule | place: USA...
AAAAAAATTAAAATTTAAAAAAAAAAAAAAAATTTAAAAAAAAAAAAAAATTAAAAAAAAATACCTACAAAAAAAAAAAAAAAAACCTACGTGATCGAATATGAAGATTTATAATTTTAGTTCATGTAATTTTCTTTTATGATTTTCAAACTTCTTATCCTTTATGTTTTTATTCAAAATATGTTGGTAGCTTCATCCGTTGTCTCGTAAATATTTTTTTAACATACTGTGTGAGGTGTGGCAATGCTGATGGCGTCACCATACGTATTTTTTAGTCATAAGAAAAAGAAATTTGAATATCACAAAAAGAAACTGAGAAAAAAAAATGACATTGACTAAAGATAGACATGGTTATTTCTTATTAAAAAGAAACACTACAAATTAGTTGGTAATGAATTTTTCTTATAACTGTGATATGATACACAAAGGTGGTGAAGGCATTGGATGCAGCATATGTGAAATGAGGTACATTTTTACATTCACTGCTATGTAAATTACACCTCTTCCCAAATACTCTCGAATGAAAAAATGTGAACTGGAAATTCACATGCACACAGATATTGAAGATGTGAACAATGTCTGCTATTTATCCGTTATAAACAAAATTCACCTGAAGTATGAGTATAACTTTTATGCATGGTGTTCTTTCTTGGTGCTGCTTGTTTCACTTTCTTCATCCACATCCTCAACAATTTGTTTCAGAATATTCTCTTCCTCTGCTTCAAGTTTCTGCATGCACTGTTCAAAAGCAGACACCAACTCTGGACTAAATATAGAATCTTCACTGGACTCATTTTCATTACCAATGTCCATTACAGAATAGCTACCAAATTTTGGGGTGACATAGGATCCAGGAGAGTATATTCCCCCTTTGGGAAGCCATTCTCTAAGACTAGCAATGGCTGGATATTCAACACTGGAAGGGATTTTAAGTGATTCTAGCCTCTTTGCCACAGCTTTTCTCTTATTTCCCTTCTCAATGATGCTACTTTTATGAACTGGAGTTGGAGCTACTGTGCTGCTTTCTGATGCTGCTGAACTCAAGTTGTTGGTCTCCTTCACTATTTTTCTTTCTTTCAATGAATGCTTTTTGATTAAGCATGGTACTTGCATCTTCTTGATTTCACAATCCTTTTCCTCATTATGCTGAGTTGTATTAGTTCCTGAACAAGAATCTTCTTCATCATTGAACTCACTTTGTTCATCTGTATGACATTTGCTAGAACATATTTTATCAACTATATCATCGTATTCCTCCACTGTGTGAAAACTCCTACTACGTGCAGCACCCTTAGAACTCGAGTCATATTTATCATCAAAACCAGATGAATGCACAATATGCTCTGGAAACTGGTGCCAACTTTTGGACCTGTTCTTTTTTTCTCTCTCAATTTTCTTCCCTTCTCCTTCAACTAGTCTTGCTGATACAGGCTTCAACTTCTTGATAGTTTCAGAACTGGCAGGCTCAATGGCAAGTTTTGAGGATGTGTTAGAACTAAGATTCCCAGAGTGCAGTTTGTTGGATACTGTGTTAGCTGCACAGACAAGAGCTAGGTATTGATCACTGCCACTAGAGGACATGATTAGATCTTCCAACAGTGGAATACCATTACTTGTTCTCTGTGATCTCTTCTTTCTCTCTTCATGCAAACTAATTGATCTTGCTATCACTTTTGAAGAAAAACACCCCATGGTTTAAAGATAAGGCACACCTAACAAGAAAAAAGAGGAGACAGAAGCAACAAAGAGTAGCATAAATCACTACATTGAAAATGGTGATTCACAAAATTGGAATCAAATTCCGGGAGAGCATGGAATATGAGTTGTCTTAATGGCATTTATTTAGAGTAGTATGTAAGTTTAGAGGATTACATGGGAAATGCTTACCAGTATAGTTGGTGCCTAACCTCAAGTTTGCACCTGCAAAATATCACAGAAGTGTTGAATCAACTGATACTCTAAGGTTGAATCCCTTTAGCCCCTTCTGATAACACAAGCAATGGTAAGAACCTGAAACAAGAAACTTTTTAAGATGAAATTGAAATCCAGCATGGCAGCACTTTTAGACATGAAAACTTTTCACTTTTCAGCTATGAAAAGCAAAATCCAGCAATACACTAGGGCACATCTTGATTACCAGATATTTTATTATCTAATTTGATTAGGTTTATAATGAACAGACCCTAAAGCCTAAAATCTAAATACTGGCCTCTGACCACAGAGTGTTCCATTTTGTTGGAACCATGTTGTGGCAGGTTATGCTAAGAGCGAACAAGTGGAGCCAGCCTTCAATTTTGTTAACTTGAGATCTGGGAACTGTTTGAGAATTGGTGGTAATAAGACCAAGGTGCAGAATCAATCATGATCATTCTTTATTTAAGGGCTAGAAAGTGCTATGATAGCATCTACAATGCCTTTGCCATGTATGCATAAATTTATGTTCACTGCACAGTGCTCAATGTTAGCTGCATTTTCTATCCGGATTTTGCGCAAAAGATGATTCTCTCCATATACGAATACCAAACACAGATTAACAATATGCACAGCTTTTCTGCCAACATCACTGACCATAATCATTAACAAAAACAAATAATGTCCTAATGTGTCGTATGTAACAACTTACTTGCTTGGATGCACAAGTTGTTCATCTGCAATTCTTCTTCTGATTCTGCATTCTGCATTCCCTTTGGATTGATTGGTTTCATTCAAGGTTTGGACTTTGGAGAGGGTCAGCATGAGAGGCTGCAACAGACATATATCATTTGACAATCAAATATGGATGGACCCCACCAGTGATTTGAAATTTTTTAGGTTTGAATTTTGGTCCTAAAACTTTAATTAAATAATGGTACCATAGTCTTTGTGCAGTGCCATGCAGTGTGGCCAACGCAATGTGTTGTGCTGCTACCCTATCAAATGCATGTTACCATCAATGGAGAAAAATGAATTTGGACAGCAGAAAATGGGTCCCTTGTAGACCCTCAAGGCCAAAGTAAACTAATTCATGTTCATACATCATTTGCTAATTCCTAATTAATTTAACTTGTCACTGTCTCATGCTACAGTTACTATGCCCCATGAAAGCAATTTTAATGACACCATTACTGAAAAAAAAAATTATTTTAATTACTTTTTTTATTTTTGTTTTTATCCAAAAATATCAAATTGATTTTTTTTGTTTAAATTTCAATTTGGTTTCTATTTTTAAAAAATTGATGCAATTTGATTATTTTTGTTAAAAAAATTTTTTGAAGTGATTTTTTTTATCAAAATTGGTCTATGATTATGTTAATTAAACTAATAAAAAGTCTCAGTTTTCAGGTTGGAAAATGTTGTTATATCACACAATCTCATTTTAAGGTTTTGGATTGAGAATGGTGTCAATGTCTTGAGTGGTTGAGCTCAGGTCTCATTGGTGTTATATCTCTCAGTGAAACTTCTTCTATAAACCTAACAAGTGGTATCAAAGCCAAGGTCACGAGTTCGATTCTTGGTGGATAATTGTTAAGGGGAGATCTGTGGTAGAGGTCAGGTGGGTCAAGTCACAATCCAAGTGGAATTCCTAGTAGACCAATTGCTGAAGGGAAAATTGTTGCAGGTGACATCATTTGTCCCGTGGCAGAGATCAAGTGGACTGGATCACAATTGAATGAATCGTTTAAATAAAAAGAATTGCGTTCTGACTATCAATTATAGTCTTTGGTCAAGTGATAAGAGTTCCTTATCGAAAGTCTTCCTGACAAGGATTCCAGGTAAACGTGTCTCATTAAGAATAATGGAAGGCGGTACAGAGAAAGAAAAAAAAAAGTACTCATGATTAAAAATACTTCGGCCTTAAGGAAGAATGAATTTGGATTTTTTCGACCTGATTTTAGGCACGCCTCCATAATCCTATTTTTAATTTTACCTTTCTTAAAACAGAATCGATAGTGAAAAATGTTTTGAACCAATCAGTTTAATAAAAAATTGACTATAAGTAAAGTAACTGAGATAATAAGAAATATTATAATTATAGATCAATCACTTTTTCAATAGATTTTCAATAGAGTATTTAGCGCTATGGTTAATAATTACGTGTTTTATTTTTATGCATAACTTATCTATTATTAACTATTTGGATTTAGTAAGTTGATAGTAGAAATAAGAGAAATTGACCTGCCTTATTTTGATTCAGTTTTCATGAGAAATTGCCAAATCTGCTCACCCTTTTCGATATAAAAATTTAATTAATCAAATAATAGATAATAAATAAATTTAATTAATCAAATAATAGATAATAAATGAATTGGTTCGAAAATAAATGAATTACATTTATAAAGATTTAACTAATAATAGATAATTGATTGGTTCGAAAATAAATGAATTACATTTATAAAGGTTTAACTAAAAACAGATCGGTCATTGTAAAAATAATGACGCTGTTTAAATAATATTTACATTAAATAATTTCTTGAAAACTATTTTATAGATATTAATATTAAGAGAAGCCTATTTATTTTTGTAAGTTCTAAATTATTAGAAAAAAATTGTATAAATATTTCTATTAACATTTATAATTCTTACAAAAAGTATTAATAACATAAGCTATATTTAACATTTGATAAAATGTTACTAAATTTTAGTAACATTATTTTACTAAACATTATATATATTTTAACAATTCAAACCAACAACTAAAAGTTTCATGGTTATGTGGAACTAACCGGAACTAAAAGAAAATACATATATGTTATTAAACTACTAAAAATAGTATATATTATAAAAAGTTAAAATATAAGAATAGTATCCTAATACTTATTCTTAATAGTTGTGATGGATCTTTTTAGGGTCACAGGCCATGGCTTCTGCAAAATTTTGAATTTCTTTTAATTATATATATATATATATATATATATATATATATATATATATTATATATATATTTAAAATTTTTTAAATTGTGGGTAGTATATTTTAGGAATTGATGAAAATTAAATTGTGTATTTTTTTTTTTATTTTTTTATAAAGCACAACATTTAATGTTAATAGATAATAAATTATAAAATTAAATATAATAAAAATAAAAATATTTAGATTTAATTTATCTTTTGGTTCTTATTTTTGTCTCAAAATTAACACTAGGATTGTGTTAATTATACTAACAAAGAAAAATATCCATACTAAGAGTTTTAATTTTAATGAAAAAGTCATTGATCGATTTCAATCAATTTAACGAAATTTATCGTAAAAGATCAAATTGTATTCATTTTTCAAACATCGGGACCAAATTGAAACAAATAATTGAAGGACTAACTTAACATTCTTAAATGAAAACATGAATCAAAAGAGTAATTAAACCAAATATTTATTAAGATAATTTTTATTTTCCTTCTCATTGTCTTTTTAGTTTTTCACAAATTGTAATCATCTCTCACTCTCATATTTTCTTCTTGTCTTTTAAGACACAAATTCATTATTTTTGCTCTCATTTCTCATTTATCCTATTTCTTTCTTGTCTTGATAATGAAAACATTACTTTTGGTCAAGATCCGCCATTGGTTGTGACATCGGTTTGTTTAACAAACTTCTTCCAATAAGGATGACTTTGCCACACAACATGCATTTTTTCAATGGGAACTTCCTTAGTCTCTGGTAGAAGAGAGTCAATGAATGTGCTCATCACAATGATGAAACATGCAAAGAAAATGAACAATCCGAACTTCATGTGACAAAATATGTTGGTGAAATTTTGTATAACGACAAAGGTGAATATCATGTTCATGGAGACAGTGATACTTTGTGCACTTGAACGCACTTCAAGTGGAAAAATCTCGCTTGGAACCAAACATTCTAGAGGACCCCAAGACCATGCAATTCCTGTCACATACACACATATGCCACACACAACCACAATAACATACCACTTTGGTAACATTCCTGGGTTTCCATCAAATCCAAATTTGCATGCAATTGCTATGGCTATCACAATCTAAGAGAAGCCAAATCAAAAACAACAAATAGATTATCACATTGTACTATTAAAATAACATTAAAAGAGTGTTAAGAAAAAAGGTTACCTGACAAATAAACATTTGTATTACTCCTTTCAAGAAAAGACTTCGCCTACCAAATTTGTCAACCGTGAATATGGAGACAAGAGTGGCAATTACATTGCAGCATCCAGTAATCATGGCAAACAAGAGAGAAGCATTGGCTTCAAAACCAATGGTTTTGAACAAAAAAGGAGCATTATATACAATCATATTCATACCAGTAAGTTGTTGGAAGAAGGGAATGACTATGGCAAATGTGAGTTGGGGTCTATACTGTCTCTTTAACAAAGAGACCCAAGGGTATTTTACTACTTTTGAGGATTCATTTGCTACCACAAGATCCTCAAACTCCTCCTTTACATTTGTAGTTCCTCGAATCCTAATAAGTGTTATCTTAGCCCTCTTATTAAAACCTCGTACAATCAAAGAACTTGGTGTATCCAGACGAAAGATTAGAGGAAAGATTAGACTAAGGGTCGTTATACCAGCAGGAACTAGTGCATAATCTAATAAGTTATAGAACCATTCTTCTCCGTTCTTCCGAGAGAAAATGTAATTGAGAACATTTGCAACAAAGATGCCAATAGTTATTGTCAATTGAAACAACACATTAAGAGCTCCTCTGTATTTATAGGGAGCAAATTCCGATATATATATCGGCACAGACTATTAAGAAAAAAAAAACTTTGTTACATAATAATAGATAACATTAACAATCATGATTTTTTCTTTTTCATATATGTAACCTAATTAATAAAATATTACTTTAACACTTAATTTAACCTAATTAATAAAAGATTACTTTAACACTTAATTACCTTATAAGTTTAAATTTTAAAAATATGCAATGTCTGCACATTATAAGTCTAAAAATACATCAAATAACACTTATCTTTTCTATTAAGTTTATTAATTTAAAAAATATCGTCTGAATAATTATTTTAATTTTAAAACATTATTAAACAATATTTATGAGAAAAAAATCTTAAATCAGTTTTTATTATTACCTGAAAGGTCCATCCAATTCCAAAACCCAAGAAGACGCAACCAACCATTAACTGTTCTTGATGAAGACACCACAACATCATGCCCAGATGAAAGAACAAATTTCCAAAGAACATGGTTTCGAGTCTCCCGAAGAGTCGAGTGAAAGTGGATGCCAACAATGATCCAATCATAGCAGCCAAATACAGAGATGATACGAACCATGTCAATATTGGACTGTCAAATTTACAATATTGATCGTTTATGTTGTTATGATTTTGGTATACTTCTGGGTAGAATTCCTTCAGAAAAGAATCCATTAAAGTCACACCACCTGCCATACCCAGTACATAACCAGCCATTAATCCACTTAATGCAGCTCCAAAACAGATCATGAAAACTGTAGATGTCAATTTTTGTGGATAATTCCTTCCAAAAGATCCATTTGGAATAAAAGCTTCTCTCATTCTCAAACAATAATTAATTGATGCGGAGAGAGTGCAAACAACATCACACACCAACAAGTATCACACTCAGAACAAATAAGATCTTAATTTATATGGCCTATAATCTCTTCAATTTGTAACTGTATCTACCTTAATTTACGACCTATAATATATCTTCAATTTGTTACAAGTGAAATGCGCATGTATATTCCGCATTTTTTTAATATTTATAATTTTATAATACTATTTAATTTATACAAAACTTAATAAAGTGTAAGTAAATTTTTATAATGATGTTAATTATTTAAAATTATAGATAGGTATGAATAAAAATGATATAGATTCTCTTCAAACCTCAATTACAATTGATAAGTGAAGAACATGTTAAACTAAACTATAATCTTTAAATTATTTTTGTAATGTCAAATATAAAACTAATTTAATAACTATCTCGTCCTCAGACAGTGCATTATCTAACTTTTATTTAAAAGGTAACTTACAACATTTTTAGATCGATGTGCATATTTTCTCAAACCTTTTCTTCTCTTAACCCTTTTAGATTTAATCTATCTTCTCAAATTTAAATTTACAAATTCATAGATTAGAAAACTTTAATTTATCACATTAATAAAATCTATTGTAAATTTTTCTCTGATTTCCCTATTTATTTCATACTATTTTTTTTTTAATCCAAATTTCAGTTTCTATCCTCGTGAGGCAGAAGATGAAGTACATGAGATTCCTGCATAAACGCATGAATAACAAACCTTCTCATGACCCAATCCACTTCCGCGCCCCGCTAAGATCTTCTGGCGTACCGTTCGTGGAATGATACCGCACTCCTTCCTCCGTATAACAAGACCAAAAGGATGGTTGTTCCTGATGCTCTCAAGAATGTTTTTATCCTCAAACTCTTTTTGTTGTTGTGATTTTTGATAATGTGTCGTACTTTAATTGTATGTGTTATATAGGATCATAATCGTTTCTTTGTATGATATTAGGGTTTTTTTCCTATGGAATTAATGAAATTAGCATATGCTGATGTATAATTGGATGCAAGTGTGAAAAATCCTTATGTTGTTGAACTTTGTTACATTGGATGGTGTTGTTTATAATGTGCACTAATGGAAATTGGAATCTTGTGGCTTAAAAAAGGACATAAGTATTGTGTACTGTTCTTTGTATGATATTAAGTTTTTTTTTTCTATAGAATTAATGAGATTAGCATGTATGTTGATGTATAATTGGATGTAAGTGTGGAAAATCCTTATATTGTTAGACTTTATCACATTGAGCGTATGGTGTTGTTTATTCGTGAAGGAATTTCCTTATGAGCTTAAATAATGGATTAAGTTTGTATAGACATTTTGGATGATGTTATTGAAATAGTCTTTTTTTTTTATATTTTTTGGTACTTCACTCATTTCATAAAATATTTTTTCAGGTTTAACAGCAGCTATCTAATATTTAGGAAATCATTTTCCTGAACATATACGTGTTTCAGTATGTCTTACTGTAACCGGTTTATCTAATCGTGCACATTCTATCTCGTGTCTCGTCTTTTACGCGCAGTCATCATATCATTTTCTCTCTTCCATCCGTCTTCTTTACTGGTCATTTTCTTCTCTCTCCGTCAATCTCCATCCATCATGGAGGTATGTAGCTCTAACTTTCCTAGTTTATGCATGCAGAAGATAAATCTGAGTTTATTTTTTTGCCTTGATTAGGTGGATTGGGGTCATTAGCATACGGTCAGTTTGTATATCCCTTCATTTGTGTGTTATAACTTAAAAGGCAAACTAAATGAAACTTAAATTTAAAAAATGCTTAATTTTAATTTGTATGCTATAATTTTAGCACACGAATATGTTCGAAAATATGTTGGATGGATTTTTTAAAAAAAGTTTAGATTTAACTTCATGCTATTTGACATTTGAAAGATTTTTTTGGTTGTTTTTGACATTTGGAACTAGAAAAGAGGCTAATTAAGTTACACGTAATTTGGACTCACTTTTAATTTGTGGACCATCATCAATTGGAAATCTGGTTGGATGAGTTTTACGAGAAAATTTTGGATAATGTAGTGAATAACATTGGAAAATAGAGCGTTTGAGTAGGGATGGTAAGACATCCAAGACATCCAAGATACGTAAGTCTATAAGTTATGTTGGAGTATGTTTGCCTATTAGTAATAGTTAAATCACTTTGAATAAAAATAGATGCTTGACTAGTCTTACTTCCGGTCTTGTCTACATTAGTTCAAGCGCTAGGAAAAAACGTAGCGTAATGAAGCGTTTATTGTAGTACAGCCTATTTTCTCAAATGTAAATTATGTAAATTTTTTATGACTAAAATACTTTAAATGTTTGTCATTGGTTCAGTCTAATTGTATACAATTGCAACTTGATCATTCTATTTATTGCATCATAGTTGAAATTGCTTTATAGTTGCTTGATTAATGTGTCAACTGAATTTGTTTGTGATAGGCTGGTGCTGCGGGTGCTGCCTCTGCCGCGAGCGTCGCTGCTAGAGTTGCCGCCGTTAGAGCTGCCGCGAGTGCTGCCTCTATCGCAGGTGCCGCCGCAGGTGCTGCCGCGGGTGCTGCCGCGGGTGCTGTCGCGGGAGCCGCCGCAGGTGCTGCCTCGGTCGTGGGTGTTGCCTCTGTCACGGGTGCTGCATCTGCGGCGAGTGCTGCCTCTGCCACAGGTGCTGCCGCGGGTGCCGCCGCGGGTGCTGCCGCGGGTGCTGCCGCGGGTGCTGCCGCGGGTGCCGCTGCGGGTGTTGCCTCTGTCGCGGGTGGTCCCTCTGCCGCGGGTGCACCTGCGGGTGCCGCCGGGGGTGTTGCCTCTGTCGCGGGTGCTGCCTCTGCGGCGAGTGCTGCATCTGCGGCGAGTACTGCCTCTGCCACAG
>Ga0214542_1012956_pt1 | contig 10370 bp, 6 predicted proteins | sample CNSS1metaG_FD_160096 | JGI IMG/M metagenome (GOLD analysis project Ga0214542, IMG submission 160096) | Root nodule microbial communities from cowpea collected in UCLA plant growth center, Los Angeles, California, USA - CNSS1 | ecosystem: Host-associated > Plants > Roots > Nodule | place: USA...
ATAAAATGCAGGATCTGATATAGGTGTCAGCAAAGCAACTAGCAACAAGAGATATTCAAAAAAAAAAAAAAAAAAATGATTATATGTTGTTCTCAAAACATTGGCCAATTTAAAAAAAAAAAAAAACACCAAAAATCGATTTATTATTAGTTAGAGATCAGAATGTTCAAGTTAAAAGATTAATTAGACAAAAAAAATGTTTTCGTGTAATCGCTTTCAATTAGTTTATGAATTTAGTTTTAGTTCAATGACAGTATTAGAGACCTTCTCATTATCATTTCAATAGATTATTTTAGTAGCTACTTTTCTTATATTTGAGAGGACACAAAGGCATTTACTTTGAGGTCCTTTCTTCCCGCACTCCCATGATTTCAATCGGCACCACAAATTTTAAAATTCCATATTTACCCTTCTAGAAATAAATTCAAGTGTTGTGTGTTGGGGGTGTTGTAGTGTTTGTACTGTCGTGTGAAGGTTCATGTGTGTTTTGTGGTGGTGGTTGGTGGCTGGCAATTGTGCTTGTGGTGGTGGTGCTTCGTGATGGTTGTCCGTGCATTGGGATTTTGGTGAGAATAATTAATGTTTAACATTTTTTATTATATAATTTGGATAATTATCGAATTTCTGAAACGTTAAAAATTAATATTTTCGAGTTCTAAAAGTATAATTTAGAAAACAAATTTGTAAGGCAAAATGTATTTATGGAATTGGAAATTGTGATTTATTTTTTATTGAACATTTTGTTCTTATTTTATTTTTAATTTGTGTAATTGCAGCACATTTTCAAATATTACATTTTTTTACTTACTACACAGACAACTTTCAGAATGATAATTGAATATAAAAGTGCAATCTGAATTTTGGATCCAAATATTTGAGGAAGTAGATAAGTTATCTAACATGGACAAGTTTGATATAATGAAATTTATAGTAAATGAAGATGAATTGATAGGAGAAAACTGATTTTGGATACAACAAATGAGGTAAGTAGAATTTCATGTATTTGTGTAGACAAATGTGACAAAGGACATATACTTATGTTGTAATATAGTTGTGTAAGTATTTGGTATGTGAGATGACTTTTTCACTGGATTCATAAGGTTGGTATTGTTGTCATTTTGAGGTTTAGAAAAACATATGTATTGTCAGGATATCAAAAGGATGGTAAGTATAGGAAATAAAAACATGATTTCGAGGTCATTGTAACTAGTACAAGAAAATGTGATTGTTCTTTTAAATTATGTGATAAACCAGTTTGCAATGGAGAAGGTTGGGTGTTGAAGGTTATACGTAGGAGTTATAATCATGAATAGACCGATAAATTAGTTGGACACCCTTATGATAGCAAATTAAAATCAAATGAGCATTCCATATTTGTTTACATGACTAAAAGTTTAGTCAAATCGACAAACATATTACTTTCTTTGAAATAGAACAATGAAGAGAATGTCATGACAATAAAGCAAGTGTACAATGTCAAATATGCATATAGGAAATCACAAAGATAATCTAGCATTGAAATAAAATAGTTAATGATATTGCTAAAGTGTGATAATTATATTCATTAGAGTAGGTGTACTAAGTTTTCATAGGTTGTCATAGATATTTTTTGGACTCATCCTAATTCAATTAAATTGTTGAATGCATATTACATTATATTCCGGATGAGAAACTCACACAAACAGCACAAAAAAAAAATATCATCTTTGCTTGAGATGGTAAGTGTGACTCCATAGATTAACTTTCTCCATTATTTTTGTATTGTTAGCAAGTGAACGAGAAAACAACAATGTTTGGATTCTTGAAAGACTTAAGGGTTGTTTTTTAGACTTGTGTTTTCTCAAGTGTTAGTGATAGAGACATTACTTTAATAAATGCAATCACATTGTATTTCCTTAAGCTTCTAACCTTTTATGATTATTCCACATTAAGAATAATGTTAAAGCAAGATGTAAATTGCTAATGGATTTATGCAAGCTTGGGAAGTGGTTATGGATGCATGGATAACTATGAAGCATTGTGCAAATTATGATGCACTCATGGATTTTGTTATTATTTTTTGAATATGTGAATGATGTATGCGTTAATCTACATAAGAAAAAAATTGTTAAGACTTGGATATACAATGTGGTGCATTTGGGAAATACAACAACAAATAGGTATTTTTGTATCTATTCATTACTTGTTGTTAAAGAACATGTAAAATTTGTCGACTCCACATTCTTGTTTGTTTTGTAACTTGCAAGGTTGAATTTGCTAAATGAACACTATTGAAGTTGTAATGAAATCGAATGTGACATATATACAAAATTATCCCACTATGGGAATATGGAGCAACTTCAAGACATTATCCACTGTCATCTCATTAAAGGAAAGGTGGATAGTGTTAGTGTCCTAATGACATCTTTCCACATAGGTAAAAACCAATCATTTATCAATCGTCTTATAACTTATGTTGTATAACGGCAACAACCTATAATTAAAAATCACTGTCTAAATTAACCAATGAAACATCCTAAGTTTACTTAACTTGCAATCATAAGCAACCAACTTCAATTCCTGTTAATCCTAACGAAAAAAATATTTGTGTTTATAAGTATAAATAATATAACCAAATATAACAATTAAGTGTACTTTTTATTTCTTACCTCATACTCATAGTTTTAAGTAACATGATTAGTAAAAGTCACTAGTAAGTAAATAACGATAAGTAGGTCCACCAAGAAATTTGTCTTAGCTATCATGTCCTGTTATAGGTGCAGCCATCACACTAATAACATTACTTTGAACAACTTGCTCACAATCTCTTTTTGTAGATTGACATTGTAGGTCTTTTCCTACCTTCATCATCATGAGATGTATCACCTCTTATCTTAGTTATAAGTCTGCATATTAATAAAAAAACATAATTTAACAAACTCACTTCTCAAAACAAAAAAACAAAAAAATATATTCTTGATTGCATAATCTAGATTATACTTTTCAATAAGTAAATGCATTCCAAATTATGTAATCCATTACGTATTTCTAAATCCAAAAATTAAACCCTGGATTACAAAATTCAAATTGTTTTTCAATAGCATAATACATTTTGAATGGTGTAATTCATAACGTGTTTCTGAATTCAAAATTACATTTTGGATTTCAAAATTCAAATTGTATTTTCGGTATATAATATATTGTAAATTGTGTAATCTTAAATACAATTTCAGATAAAAAATATATTTTGAATTGTATTCTTAAATGTATTTTCAATAACATAATAAATTCTGGTTGTATAATCTAGAATGCATTTCTAAATTTGGAATTACATTAGAAATTGAATAATTAAAAATCTATACAAATGTTAACAATAAATTCCAAATTATATAATCTAGAAAACTTATGATAGTATCTGATCTGAAATAAATTACATAGCAAGGAAAATGATTTTTTTATTTTAAAATATCAACCTCTTCCTGTTCACAGTAAAGGGTTGAAAGAGTGGTTCTAAGAATTGAAGAAGGAACGTGAGAGTGGGAATGCACCAAGCTGCAATGGGAGAAGATGACGTAGGAAAAGATTACGAAACTAGGCTTATGTTATAATTTTGGTTAAGGGAAAATTGCTTGTTTCGTTTCAATACTCCGATGGGTGTACATTGATATAATTGGGTGCAAGAAGAAATGCTCGAATTTAAAAGTTGAAGAGGTTTGGCCCAAATTTTCTTAGTTTAGGTGAGTTTTATAAGATTCAAAGTGGAATTTAAGATAATTTTTTTTTTAAATTAATAACAAAATTATTACAACTTTTTTAAAATTGTTTCAAATATTTTAATATGAAATGAAAAAAAAAAAAACCTTTGATGGCATTTGGTTTTGTTCTTTTCATCTTAAAATTTACTTAGAGTTAAAAATAAAACTATAAAGTTGACTTATAGTACTTTTATAAACTTTAGTTAAAGTTCTAAGTAATATTTTTAATTTGTGATATCAAATAAAGATGGAGAAGAAGAAGTTTCTAAAATTTGTTTATCCAAAATGGTTACATTTTTGTTTGAAAAAAAAATAGAGCTTTTTAGTCAATTGAGCACACCTTTTCCTTTATTACATAGCCATTTTAGAACAAGTTATGTAAAAGCTCTCATGACAGAGCGATGATTTTACTTTAGGAAAAGTATATTTAATTAACCTCATCATTTAAATATTATTTTTCAGTTAATCACTAATAATTTAAGTTTTACCAAGAAGAAGAAATATTTCTTAAATCCTTAAAGACAACATTATAATGGTCCGTGACCTGTCGAAAGGTAAAGACAAAAGTGGAAAAAAATGACATGTACTTGGTTGGTTTTTTATGCATTTCTCATGGCTTGAACATTATAGTGGCCCACTAATCCCACCAACTTTCATTAATTTGTTCTCAAATCAAAATAAAAAAATCCCTTATCTTTTGTGCATTCACTGTCTCTCTCCCACTTGAATAGCAACAATAATTAGGTGAATCAAACAAAGGCTAAATAAATAAGACTTTCACTTAGTTTAAAGCTGGGATAAGTTTGAAGGACATTTTTATTTCTGGAATAGATTACATTGTTAAAACATAAACTTATTCCGTCTTAAAACGGAATTTAGCCCCCTTAAATGGATCTTCATCAATAATTTTAAAGGGTCAAAATAATATTTTCAGAACAAGTGTAATATTAATGAGTGATCTCTACATAAAGTTACTAGAAAGATACAAACAGGTTATATTTCATTTAGATAATAATATTTTATTAAAAAAATTGGTGTCAAATGATATATAGTTATTTGTGAACAGTGGTGTAAAAATATTTTTTTCCTTTTCTTAATTACCAACAACGTTGATTCTTGTCTCTACACTTGTAAGAAAAAGAGTTACTATGTTTAGTTTGAGCCATATGATCTTTCTATTCTTCTCTCTTTTATATTATGAATTGAGCCGGAGTTTGTTGAATGTGGGAAACATGAATTGAGCCAGAGTTTATCCATCTACAAGTGAGTTAATGATTATCCAAATGAAAGATAAAAATTTTCTTATTGAATGGAAGGAAAAAGATGACCAAGCATTTCCAAGCAAGACACTCATTTGTGATAGAGGAGACTTGGCTACACAAATTATTCCATTTTGAAATATATGAGCCCAAAGTTACAACAATAGAAGGTCATGAACTCTAGAATAAGTCATAACATGAAATCTATAAAAATAGAGCATGAGAAACTCAAGAAGGAATTGAAAGAGAATAAGGTCCTTAATAATTTGCAACAGAAGAACTTTCTTATGATGAAAAAAAGAAAGTCACGAAAACTCACTCTCTTAATGAACATCATTATTATAATTACAATGATGATTATGATTTGAAGGAACATTGTATTTATAAAGATCAAATAGCAAATATAATGACAAAGAGACATTCAAAAAGGTAAGTTTATATTGTTAAAGATCAAGATTTTGAGTATTGAAAAAACATTTTAAGTGGGAGTCATGTGTGATAAGCTTTTTCTAATTATTTATTATTATTTCTAATTAAAATAAGTTGTTTATAATAAGATATGAGAAGACATATAGTTTATGTTTTGGATTAACCAACACACCACATGTGTACACCTATCCCATGAGATTCGTGATCTTGTAGACGTATCAAAACAACTTTTTGAGGTTCATTTGCGTAGGTGAGATTTAATTGGAATTGTGAAACATTTTCTTTATACGGAGGAATCAATCATTTATGTTCTTTATACGGATAACATTAAATACACACCAATAAATATTATAATGTACTTTGGAACAAGTTACATGAACGCAGGGTAACACTTTGTACTTCTATAATTGAGGTATTTAATGTAAGGTTGGATCTTTTAGATTGAAGTCAAATCCAATCATAAAAACATGCCTCAATATTCAATTATAAAGATGGTGGATTATGCGATTTGAGAATCAAGCAACGATTTCATAACTCCTTTTTGTCCTTAGCAAATAATGTTACGTAACAACTGTCTGAAAAATCCCAGAAGCCAGTTAGATAATTCGAAATTAGATTCTCTGTGGGATTTTTTTGTGTTATTCATTTACTTTGCTTTCATAATTCACTGATTACCATTAATTTTGACATTTTAAAATATATTAAAAATATATTTAAAATATCAACACAGTGTATTTTTAATGCTCAGCAAAAGACGGTAAAAAAAACAGTAAAATTCTGGACTCAATTCTTCTGTGTTCATACATAAAGATGAAAAATAAAATGAAATTAATGTCTTTACAAATTAAAATTAAGTTAGAAGCTATTCCGTACCCAAATTTGACTTTCAACTTACAAGTACTTATGATTTGTCTCTTATAAATAATGACATTTATTTTGAAAATCCCAAGAATCAAGAAACATATCATGATAAAATAACATTGTCAACACAGTTTATTGTGGTTAATAAGATAGAGAAGGAAAGTAGAATACACGAGTCATGCACGAGTGAAAAAATGGAATTAGACAATTGGAAGAGCATGGAGTATTACAGTACACTCTCTGATCCATGATTATATCTAGTAACTGTACATGTTCTTGGCTTGCCATATATTCATCCCACAAACTACACAAAACAAAAATTGAAAGCAAGTGGAAAAACATTTGGCACAAAGTGAAGTTTCTTCAATCAGATTTATTTTTTTTGGTTGTGTTATCTTCTTTTGCAGGTTGCACCAGCAATTTGAATGTCCACACTGCTAAAATAGTTGCCTCTATGGGAGCAAGCCAGTATACAAAGAAGTGCTCCTTTGTTATGTGATCCCCACGAGCATAAGCCCATCCCATTACCTGAACAAATCAAACCAAGGTTTCTTAGCAACAAAACAACAAAGGTTTCTTCTGTGGTTTTCATATGACCAAAGTTTTCTGATGCAGCAGTACTTACTGATGCAGGGTTCATACAACCACCAGTGAGGTCAGAACCAAGAATATGAAGTGTTAATTTGGTGAGGCTGGAAATCCAAGTCTTCATGAAGAAATTTTCGCGGATTGTTGTGGCAAGTCCAAGTGAAATGGTTACAATTGCAAATGTTAGTAATCCTTCTGTGAGTGCACCCTGATGAATGTCAACGTTCAAACGTGGTCCCTGTCCCACTTCAGGAATGGTATCAATGAGAAATTTAACGCCAACAATACTTCCAACCACCTGGAGAGATTGAAAAAAAAAATGCACATTTCAATGGTAATCTTCAATTCATGATGAGTTTTGAGATAATCACGGCTATGGTTGAGATGTATAACAGAAAACAAACAACTGCAGGAAAGTGATTGATTAAGTTGCTTTCTAGCATAGCCAACAAGAATCAGATGTTTGATTGATTTCATGAAATTAAGGATCCGTGGATCGGAAGGTATTCTTCTACAATCTACAAAGTTGGAGTTTAGGTATAAACATGAATCTAAATTTTGAGTTTTACCTACTTTAAACGTGAATGCATCAATAACAACACAACGAATAACTTATGAAAATAGTTTGGCAATGAATCAAGGTCAGTATGTCATTAATCAACATAACAAGAAATTTTTTTTGCTGTCCAAACATGAGAAAAGCACGAAGTTTGAATCTTCAGAGCAAATTCAAAGGAACCCTATGGCTGCTTCAAAATTTTAACTAGCTATCAAACAGTTTACTTCCCATAATGTAGTTAAGCCATCTTCTGCACATTGAGAATATCAAGATATTCAAATAATATCTAAAATGTTCCACCCAACACGTGATTATTAAGTTCAATGACTGCCAAGCAAATCCGGCACAACAGCACAAAGACAAAAGGTAAAAAAACAAAAATGGTGCAGGGTGGAACAAGCTCATTCAATCACAAAAGCCTAGTCGGAGATAACAACTCCAAAAACAAATCAATTGGCTTATAACAGCATCAGAACCAACCCACAAACAAATTCAATTCAGAGAATTCATCAACCAACAATGCTACAAAAAAATGTATCATCATCATCATCTAACCCAACTAAACTTCTGAAATTTTTTTCAATCAAGGCAACAAGAACAAAACCGAACATGATTAACCAGCCATAGCATGACATTCAACCCTAGTCAATCTCAGTCAAAAGGGGGCAAAAAAGGTCAACTTTCACATACGTCCCAATGCTAATTCGTCACAACGAAAATTTCAGACAGACCCACAAATAAAAAATTCCGCTTCCACCAATGTTCTTCGCATATTCAATCCAAGCCATTTAATTTTAAAATCGGGGTAGAGCAAGATCAATAAAAAAAAAAGAGAAAGAAAAGAAAGGCCCAAAACGAAAAGGGTATTATTCATTTGTTGATAAGAGAAGAAAAGCAGAACCTGCGCGGGGATTCTAGCACCAACGCAGTAGAGGAAGTTGTTAAAATTGCCAGTGATAGAATCAGCCAAAACGGTGAGGGGGTTGTAGGCGCCGCCACGCGAAATCTTGACAAGGAAGGCGAAGAAGAACATGTTGGCGACGGAGAAAGTGGTTTTGATAACCTCAGCGAGGGGTGAGTGACCGAAGCCAAGATGTTTGAAGACGATGACGCGAAGAAGAACACCGGAGCATACCCACATGAAAGACAGAACGAAATCTGCAAGCAGAAGGCTGATTCGTCCCATCTTGAAAGATTACAGGATAAACAACTGTGTTGAACTACATGCCCATCAATCTTCCTTCTTCTCTTCTTTATGGATGTCAATGAAGAAACATGAGGTGCCAACAATGACACAGGAATCGCATTCCCAAATAGTAAATTCAACCTGGCCACTTGTCTTTTGGCACATTTTATAAATAAATGTTTTTTGTTTTTTTTAACATTATTCCTTGCAGGACAAAATATTTTTCTGCTGTAATTAACACGCATCTCACATTTACTCTTTTAAATAAATTAAAACTTAATTCAGGACATAATTTAAAAATTACCTTAAATAAACTTCTTAAATACTAGGATTAAAAGACCTATTAAAGCTTCTTTAACGTTAAATTCACCAATTTATGATATCAATTGCATTGTTGTTGTGGAAAAACTCCAAAAGCATATTTTTAGAATGAAAAACTCCCACCTAAAGAATGTTAAAAAATTCATCATTGTCTCGTATATTAAAATAGATTGAGAACGTATTTTACAAGTTTTATCATTTTAGTTAAGAAAAACCAATTAAAGCAAAACTTTCTGCGAGATATTATTTCGTTAACTAAATGTTTATCTGATAATAATTGACTACAATTTATTGATCATCGTCCATCTATTCATAAATAAATGATAAAATATGCATTATGTTCTGGAGACCTCAAATAAATAAATGATTTTTATTTTTAAGTAACCTTCATTGATATTATAATGGTCATTTAATTTTTATTGATCTTTTCATCATTTACCTCTGTTTGTTGGAAAATCAAGGTACACATAAATGAAAAGGAAGTAAGTTTGAAAAAAAGTTGAAAAACAATACTATTTATTTTTTAAAAGTTTATTTGCATTTCATAATCAATATCACCGAAACTATAATCAGTTAAATTAAAATAAATAATTAATTAATATTAAAATATTAAAACAATAAATAAAATAAATTTCATTTATTTAAAATTTGATAATTTATTTTAATATTTTTTATCTTGAATTTATATTTTAAAATTTATTTTATAAATATTAATATATCAATTAAATCTGTAAGCCCCTTTTTCCTCTTCAGTTGGGTTTTGGGGCCTAGCCTTCGTGGGCCTAAGGTTGGCCCAATAAGGGGACCCAATAACCATGTCAGCCCCTAACCCCTTTCACCTTTGTTCCATTTTCAGAAATAAGCTTCTGTTCCCTCTCTTCATCTCCAGCAAAGTGCTCTGCTAGGGCACAACTTCCGTTCGTCTCCGAGCTACCAAAACCCTTCCTTTTTCCAGGTAAGCTGACCTTTAGAGCTCAGGGTTCGTTCCTTTTCCCCTTTAATCTGTTTAAAACGCGTGGATCAAGTTAGAGTTAAGACTCTTAACTTCGTTTTGTCTTCCTTTTTCCAGTTTCAGCTCACTGTCACAGTTCTTGGGGCTGTTGTGCTACATAGTTAGGGTCTGGTTGTTGTTGGTGCTCAAACAAGGTAAGGGAAGCTAGATTCGCCAGTCCGAGTCATTGTGTGTTTCTTTTTGGGTTGATCTGTGTTTATAAGCTTGAGTAGTGTGTTTTATCAAATGAAACTGAGTTGCATGTGCTCTTGGATGTTGGTAGTGTTGTTTTTCTGCCTTGCATGCGTAAAACAATGGTGAGATCTGTTATTCTCGCCCAAGCGAGCTCGTCTCGCCTAGGCGAGAGAAGCAGAGTGCTCACTGCCACGAGAACTCGCCTAGGCGACCAGTCCACGTTCTGAGCGACGCCATGTCTCGCTCA
>Ga0214542_1012958_pt1 | contig 10362 bp, 6 predicted proteins | sample CNSS1metaG_FD_160096 | JGI IMG/M metagenome (GOLD analysis project Ga0214542, IMG submission 160096) | Root nodule microbial communities from cowpea collected in UCLA plant growth center, Los Angeles, California, USA - CNSS1 | ecosystem: Host-associated > Plants > Roots > Nodule | place: USA...
GATTTTTGGAGTATGCCAATACTTGGTGGCATAAAGTTTGTAAGAATTATGACCAAGGGCCACCCGCGGCTTCTTGGATGGACATTAAAACTCTTATGTGCGCTAGATTTGTTCCTCCCTCCTATAGAAAGGAACTTCTTTTGAAGCTCCAAAGGCTTCACCAAGGTTCTATGAGTGTGAGTGAGTACTTTAAAGAATTAGAGTCTCAAATGCGTAGGGTTGAAATAAAAGAAACTAACAAAGAGAAAATAAAAAGATTTGTGAGTGGTCTTAGGAGAGACATACAAGACCAAGTAGAGTTGTATGAGTACTCCACTCTTGAAAATGTTTTTACACTTGCCCTTGGGATTGAAATTCCATTGAAAAGAAAAAGAAGGGCAAGGAAGAGTTACTTTTTGTTTGAATCAATCCATCATCTTCTTCTCTTGAGCTTTGTGAAAGGAACCTTCACATCTAGATAACATGCTATCTTAATGTCCAGTAGGGATTTCACTTAGCTTTCTTAATCAACCTTCACATCCGACACCATATTCAATCATCTTAAAAAGGAACAACATAATCCTTCATCAGCAGATCACCAAAAACACTATGTTCAACGACATGTACTTCATCACCACTGGTCGCAAGCACTCCAAATCACTCTTCCGTGATTTTTTTTAGTTCGATAGTGGTTTATTGAAGACGATGACATGGTGTCGGAGAAGCTAAAATGCGAATCGAAGAGAGGAAGGAGAGATTCGTTGGTGAAGGAAAATAGAAAGTCTCGATTGTAGCGGGTTGTTGTCACGACAACCACTCCTAAAGCCACATTAGTGGTGGGTTATGCATGTCGTATTCCACAACATGTACTTCACCACCACCGGTCGCAAGCACTCCCAGTCGCTCTTCCGCGATTTATTTTAGTTCGATTGTGGTTCGTTGGAGACAATGACATGGTGTCGAAGAAGATGAAACATGAATTAGAGAAAGGAAGGAGAGATCACTTTAATGAAGGAAGACAAATAGTCACGAACTGTAGCGGCTTGTTGTCACGACACCCACTTCGAAAGGCCCATTAGTGGTGGGTGGTGCGGAGGCAGGGTGATCGTGGTCATACTCGACCAAATATTGCATTTAAATGTAGTACTTGGTAATGAACCCAAAGTTGTCTCCCAACCAATATTATCGGTCAAAGGTTCCTAATGTAGACAAACACAACTTAATAGGGGGTTTGGAAGATTCAACACAGAATTAAATTTGCAGTTATGAAATAGATTTAATTAATTACTTAAACAAAACTAAAAGAACTGATTCCCTGATTCAAATGCAACTTATCCTAGGTTCAAAACAGATTACGTTGATAGGGTTTACTCTCAATCCACTTGAAATTAACTAATTAAGCAAAGATAACCGAGTTTCATCATACCCTTAAGCAAGGTGTGCATTCAATAATCTCAACAGCTAATAATGGAACCCATTAAGCACGAGTTCAGCATACAAAAATGGTATTGGATATTAAGCTTGCCTAGAACAGAATCATTCAAGTTTTCAAGTTTCAAAATTAAAGAACAAAGAGCAACCCAATCAACATAAAACATTGATGGACAAAACCTCAAATTTGCATCAATCACAAAATCAGCCCTCCATGGGAATGGATCTGCAACAAAATATAATCCTAATAAAATTCATCCTTTCAATGCACCAAAGAACAAGAAAAAGTAAATGGGCAAAAATTAAAATGTAATAGGCAGAAACGAAAACCAAAATGCTTCAATGAAAGGTGAAAACAAAAACAGTGAAGAAACTAAACAACACTGCAATAAAAAATATACCTACGTTGTTCCAAGGTGCAAAAATATCAAAATCCCCAAGTGGGTGTCAATTCAAAGTGCAGAAAAATGAGTGGGTTCCTCCATGGTCACCATACAAGCTCTAAAAACATGAAAAATGGAGTATGAGGAAAAAGGTAGTTGCCCAAAACGAAAATCGGACCTAAAATCTCGTGATCACATCACTCTGCCACTCATATCTACAAAAATGCAACTCAAGGCAGCAACATTACAAAAATCCCACTCTGGGCCCAAAATGTTGGCCCAATCACTTGAATGAAATGGAAATGGTGTGGAAATGACATGGAAATGATGTGGAAAATCTCTTCATATTAAGATTAATATCCAAGCTCCAAAATTGCTTCACAAAATACCTAAAAATAATTAGAAACGGAAATTAGATCAATTAATGTCAAATTAATCAAAATTCAGAATAATGGTCCAATGAAGCCCAATATGGATGAAAATGCACTAACAATAGACAATTAAGTACTAAACAACCATCAAAATGGGCACAAAAAGGCAATAAAATAAGGGAAAATAATAACTCATCATAGGGTTTAGGTTTTGCTATTATATTATTTCTTGGAATGTTTTATGTGTAATGATATTTTTTATGAAAAATGGTATGTATTGTAACATTTATTTAAGTGAAACCAAGGAAATCTAACTAAATTTATGGATCATCACATTTAAAATAAATGTAACAAAGGAAAAGTTACTAAAGTTAGATGACAGTGTAGTGATGTAATATTACTAAATGACAGATTTACAATATTCTTCTCCAAACCCTTATGTTGTGTTCACTTGAAGGGATTTACTGTTGAGAGTGATTAGAGAGGTATGATTTGAGGGTGAGTTACATGTTCACTTCTAGGAATTTGAGAGAGAGTGAAAGGAAGGAACAAAAGATTCACTTATTTTCGCATCTTTTCTCATATGAGATGATTTGAAGGTAATTTGAGAAAGATTACCATTATGCCCTCGATTCATTTCTCATTCTCTTAATTCTCGTTAATTCATTAATAATGTTGCATAATTATGATAAAAATGTAATTACTTTTAAAATTAGGCTTACAATAATAATTAATATCCCAAATGTCTAAATTCTTTATCAAAAAAGAAGTTGAAGAAGTAAATATATTTTATTTTTATTAAAAAATAATTTTTTAATTTGTTCGTTTAAATATTTTTTATAAAATAAATCTAACTCATCTAAATATAATTTTAGATTACTTTCAACATTAAGGATAATTTGGTAATCTTGTTTTTCTTTCAATTAAACTTAATTTTTAATCAATTAAATCAATCAAATCAGTAAACTTTCACAAACTTTACTTTTAAAGCCACTTACTCTCACCTCCAAATATCTTACAAAGAACAACACAAATTGCATCCTCTAATATACTCAAATTTATCCTCTCTTCCTCCCCAAATCAATGTTCAGAAGTGAATAAACCCTTAGGGACAAAACAATAATACTTTTTGTTATAAATAGAAAAAAAATTACGGTGACAACTTTCAAAGCGAAATTATTTTACTTAATTTTTCTCCAAAATACTAAAACATTATAAAACAAAAGTAAATGAATGTTGTATACCTTATTACATAACACCATACTCCTTTTAGATCAAGAAAAAGTGTGAGCACCCAATTTGGTTCACATAATATTTATAAAAAAAATAGAATTGATTTAAAACACTAGAAAAAACTAGAAAAATATAATTTATTTAATATAAAAATATTATTTTATTATATATCATTAATAAATTTATATGTCAATTTTATAATTTAACAACAACGAAAAAACCCAAATACCCAAATGAATTCCAAACAAAAGAAATCATATGTACACAATAATAATTAGTTATTACAGTTAATATCTACATTGATAAAAACATCCTACTTTAACTTTATTATATGGATTACATTTCACAATATATTACATTTTATTTATATATACATGTTACTTTTGTTTACAATATTTTAAGTTTAACTTAATTTTTTTTCTCTAATTTGGTATGACCAATATCTTTTTCACATTTTTATGTGTTTTAAATTGTTTATCCCTACATATGATATTGTAATGTTATTAAGTTAATAAATAAAATAAAATTATATTTATCAAAAATAAAGTGAAATGTATGGAGAAAATATGAGAAAATAATAGTTGATGAATATGAGAAAAAAGAAGAAGAAGATAAATAAATAGTTTTATAAAAACTTGTAAAAGTAACCGTTAATTTTTAAAAATTTAACAAATAATTACATTATAAAGGATAAAGTTGGAATTATGAAATGTGGACACAAAAGAGGGAATCTTCTTTATATATAGTTATAGATACTTTTGCTAAATAGATTTTTAATCTTTTAAAAATTTTACAATTTACAATTTATATTAATTTTATTTATAATGGTTAAATAAATATAATAACAATTATATTATTATGGGTTAAGTTTGTTTTTAGTCCCTGAACTTTGACCCAAAATTGAAATTTGTCCTTGTCCAAAACTTCGATACATCTTGGTCCCTAACCTTTAAAAATGGATGACTGCAATCATTTTAACCCAAGTACATTAACCTGTTTTTTGAGGTGTTGAACGCGAAGTTTCGAGCAAGACGAATTTCAATTTTAGGTAAAGGTTCAGAGACTAAAAACATACTTAACCGTATTATTATTCCGAAAATATTTGAAATAAAAAAAAAGAATAAACCGTGCACACACGCACGGGTAAGAGACTATTATAATTATTTCGTAAAATCAGTTAATTGCACCAAATCGTGATATCAATTTTATTTATTATATTTAAAACTAAATTTAAAACTTTATAACTTTAATAATAACATTTACAACAATATAACATAATTTTTATGATATTTATTATTTTATTTTTATAGTATTATTATTATTATTATCGATCATAACTATAATTATTATTATTATTATTGGCTCTAACTATAACTATAATTATAATTATAATTATTACTATTATTATTAACTATAATTATTATTGTTATTATTCTTATCAACTATAATTATTTTGATCATTATTACTATCAACTATAAGTATTAATATCACTAGCGAAAACACAGGCGCTGATGCGCCTGTGTGTTCATTTTTTTATGTATCTATATGTATAATACTAAGAATAATTAATGACAATTTATCATGGGTATACGTAGATTGGTTGAAAAAGAAAGCACTAAATTACTAATTCGTAAGATTGTGTATCAACTAATATTTAATACATTTAATCAATATTTGGGGTTAATGAGCTATATGTGATGGAGCCAATGGTACTTGTCTATAAATATACAAACTATTTTAGTAGGTGTCTAAAATTTAAAGTCCATCTATAAAATAAATTTACATTCGATAAAAAATTGAAACATATATTTACTACATACATGATGTAGAAAAAAATTAGTAAATAAAAGTATCATAGATTTACATGCTTAAACATTTCTTTAATTAGGAGCTCAAATAAAGATTGATGTCTAGGATGTGTTTCAACTTCCTTGCATTTTATAAAAAGTAAATATTATTGTTAATATATATATATATATATATATATATATATATATATATATATGCAAATAAAAGAAATATTATGTAGCAATTGAATTATGTATAAATAATAAAAAAAATCATTATTTACTTGTGAAGCAGTCTTCTTAATTCTTTGTAGAAGGCATGATCCATAAGTTGTTGAGTTTTAAAGAACTAAAAAATGTCATTGAATATTGTTATTTACTTATGAAACATTAAATGTATATGTAATGGTATAAAAATATTGAAGAAATAGTAATAACATCATTGATGCATATATTTTGATAAAAACAAAGATTGTTGTTGTAGTGAGTGTAACATCCCTAAGGAATATTACTTAATTAAATAAATAAATAAAGAAAATAAAATAAAACTTCAAGATATTATTGTTCCCAAACGCGAAAAAATTTAAAATATCTAAACATCGCACCAAAATTATTAAAATCGTAGTATTAAATCTTTACAATTTCCAAAATCCATAATCATAAATGAAAAGATAATAAAATTTGCCTAGCTCTAATCCCAGCTAGCCCTCACTCCGTTGCCTGAGCATCCTCAGCATCACCTGTATCAACATCTGCTCCCGTGTAACGAATCACACAATCATCGCCATACACAAACAAAAAGGGTGAGCTGATAAAAATAAAAATAACATATATAACCACAGATTATATATAAGACACCCATCTTAATTAATCCATTTAGTTTCTTGGCCAAGACCTTAACCCCAAGGCTTTTCAGCCTTCAAATCACACAAATGGTTAGCCTTGGACTTAGGATTATGATGCTCACACGAACCTGCCCGCTCGTGGTCCTACCTCTACGAACCTCCCCGCTCGTAGTCCTGCTCTACGGACTTACCCGCCCGTAGTCCAACACATGTGATCCACCAGCCACGTACCTCTCCGCACGTAGCATCTCTCAAGCGTGAGCACGGAACATACGAACCTACCTCGCTCGTATCCCACACGAGAGTAACTGGATATAAACCTCCCCGCTCATACCATCACATGTTAACCACCATCCATGAACCTACCCGCTCATGGCACAACATCTCCCGATCCAAGCATAGCATCATTGTCACTTAAAAGCAACACACACAAGTCATAATCTGCAGCACAATCGCCTGGCGCAGCCGCCAAGCGAAATCAGTGCAAACTGCTTGGCAGTTCAAGCCACATCGCCAGGTGCAGGGTCCACGAACAGAACGCCCACTACTCCGCGTCCGCTTGGCGGATCCTACCCTACTACCAGGCGCCAATCGCTACAGACCCCTTCTTGGAGCTCCTACCGCTTGGTGCGCACACTCACGCCGCTAGGCGCTGTATCAGTAGTGTACCAATTTATTGTTTTCACGCGTCAGTCCCGATTATCTCACCTCCTTTTGACTCCTCCAAGGCAGCATTACACTCTCATCCATTCAATTCTTATTCTTGACTCCTTGGCACCTTACAAGTGAACCCATTACCTATAATTTTTCCCATTCTCAATCTCACAACGAAATCTAGGATTAACCAAGTTCTTCAATCATAAATCAAGGATCCAACCTAACTCCAAATGAGTCCACACCAGACATTACCTTATAGCACATTCCCAGCCTAAATCACATTAGAACAGTAATACCTCTTCCACTCATTTAGCTTTCCATCCATCTTACACAAGTCATAGCTAATACCTCAACTCACTAAGACACACTATCCCATGTCCCAATTTTACACCTCCAAGCCAACTTATACTTTCCAAACCTAAATCTTTGAATTAGAATCATTATCTTCCCTATCTTTAATTAACTTTCCTGCAACCACACCATAATATACTCATACCTTCCCACCTCTTCCAATCCCCATAATTCAATACCATAATTATATTGTTCCTCACAGTTTCACCAATAAATTTTCAGTACTACTCACTCTCCTAGGTTCCTCTCTCCATTTTTCCATTGTCTAACCTCGCAATCCCGTAACTGCACTTCATCTTCGCCTGGCGGCAAGTGTAGCGCCGGTAGGTGGTACACCAGTACCCAACCAAACATAGGTTTCTCCATGCCACGGCTGATAGCAAACCTTTTATATCTAACTCCAAATTTCAACAATGCATCTACAATAATATGAACCTTCTGTTCTCAATTAATTCTTAGATTTCACTTGGCTTCTACTCTCTAGAATCAACCCCAATTCAACCCCCTCCAAATTTTACACATACGATTATAGGGTGCACACACGGATATGTTCCAAAATTTGGCTATGCACACAGTTTGTAATGAGTTTCATAGATTCACGACACCCAATAGGGTTTACACAGATCAATTCCAAAAATCACATTGATTTTCACTCAAATAGCAACAAGAATCAATCAAGAAAACACGAACAATGTCGCGCCACCTAACAGATCTTCATTGCCGCCAAGTGGTTCATGCAGAAATGAAGAACATAGGCAAAGTTTGTTATGTCGCCCACTCGGGCCTTGCCATCGGGCGGTTTTTGGGCAAAACCCAGAAACCTCGTAAAAACAACGTCAAAATGGCAGGGAAGCAAAGCAATTTCATTCATACAAGGCACAGTTCATCATATTCAATCAAAATCAAAGTAAACAACTCCCCTTCCCTCGTATCCTCGCCCCAAATTCGAATTGAACGTGTCTCTAACCCCAAAAACACTCATGTTCTTTGTTTACACTCCCAAGACTGGTTCTCCACTCCAATTCCTCTCTGTAGTGCGTGCCAATTGTCAGAACCTCACTGACCAACGTTCACACCACTATTCCAGGTCTCTCTCTCTGTAATTCCTCTCCCTCTCTCCAAATTAACTCTCCCTTAATTACCCTTTACACCCTAAACAAAAATTTAATTAGAATGTGCTTAATGACTAATCAAGACCCATTAGTAGGATGTTTTTAGCTCTATTGGATTGTCCCTCTTGGCTGCTAGGGTTCCTCAACCCTTTCATATCCATGCCAAAGGAAAATTTGGCAAAAAGAGTTAATTAGTTCTCAACAAGGTTTGAACCCACAACCCATCAATTTCCAAGTCAAATGCACAACCAAATCAACCAATTCATATTTGTGATATTTCCTACAATTTTAGTATTTTATTATCACGTCTAGCATTCAAGTATATCATCAAAATAATGCATAAATAAAATAACACACAATTGGCATACATAGGACCCGAACCCAAGTCTTCTCACACAATCAAAGTACTCTCAACCACTTAAGCTAGTACTTTTTCACATCATAACTTTCTGCATTAAATGCCTTAAAGGCTTCTTTTACCCGTATTTATTAAATAATTATTTAATTAACTATTTAATTTTCTCGGGTCTTACAATGAGTATGGATTGGTAATGATTTTTGTTATTCCTTGGTAATGGAATGAAGTAAAAAAAAGAATAAAGATTTTGTTTGGTGTAATATAAGAATAATGGAAGAAAGTAAATAATTTTAAATGTGCATAATACCTGCATGTCTTTTGAGAAAGTAATTCTCGTTTGATTAAATTTGAAAGTTGTGTTTTATCAGTTATCACAGTGGATCCCCAACCAATAGAATAAATTTCCAAATGATGAATCTACAATTGAAGAACAATATATGTAAACATGATGTACAATATAGTTGTACTATATATGAAAAATTATAGTTGAAATAAATTAATTTGATTACCTTGTTATCTATTGGCCTAACCAATGAAGGTGAATATTAATCCTTCCAAGCGTTCCATTGGTTTAAAAATTTTGTATTCTACAAAGAAAATGCCAACTATTGCAAGATTGGGAACTAAACTTTTAAAACTACACTTATTGGATATCACCTCTTATGGTATGAAATTGTGGAAATGACTTACATGTATTTCTTCATTGAGGTGTAAGTTGTCCTTAGTTATTATCGTACCTGCAAGGTATCAAATAAATATGATGACTTTTACTATCATAGTTGTAAATAGAAGTATAATTAAGTAGACTATGAAGATATAGTCATTTTAGTGACACAAATGAAGTAAAAAACGAACAATACCTAGTTTTGAGATAACAAAATTTCCTTATAAACAACATTCTTGGTAAAAATGCATTGTTGTCCTTCAAGGTGTCCTTCTTTAATAAGGATTTTTGTGGAAGTTTAAGAAACACCTCTTGATAAAACAACATACAACTGACCATGACTGAGAAAACACAAGCCAAAACACTTGAGCGAATTTTGGTGAGAAAATACACATTTGACGTGAGTGCTTTCTTTCATAATTGATTGTCTTGTGAATTCAAAAGATTAACTCATGTGTGAAAAATAGAATCTTTCCGTTTGTTTATGCATGATAACTTGATTTCTAGAATATTGATTTGTCTCAAGTAAGTTTCATTTCTTTGATCCAATGTTGATGTGAAATAAAATACCTCAGAACAAGTTTTGGAATTGCTCAATTTTTCCCAAGAGTGCAAAAGGATAAGTGTGTGGTTATGATGAATGCGTATTTTTGCCCTCATTCAGTGTTTAATTCTGGGTATTTAATTGAATTTGTATGCTTAAAGAGTGATTTAATTGACAGTTCTGATAATTAGGTTCTGATTTAAAATGTGTTAAAAAGTGATTTTTAGCTGCATAAATTATTTTTGAATATTTTAACGTTTGTTGATGCAGTTGAAGTTAAGATTAAGCTCATTCAAGGTGGGAAAATAAATTGATTGAAGTTATAAATCACCTTTAAATAAGGCTGAAATTAGCAAGTTCTGGAAAAATCACTTATGCACCCCCAATTTTTATTTTACACACTCCTCCTGCAAGTGAACCATTTAAAAAGTCTGTTATGCACCCTTAGTTTTTACAAAGTTGCACCCCTAATTTTTACAAAGTTGCACTCCTCCTACCACTTAAACACAACTCAACCAGATTGTTAAAACAGATCTGTCTAATACTCTTAACCACAAGGGGATCTGTGTTGATTAATGAATTTCTCACTTGTTTAACGTGAATCTTGAAGGAGTCTTTAAGGTTTAAAGCTTAGTTAATCAATCAC
>Ga0214542_1012964_pt1 | contig 10350 bp, 8 predicted proteins | sample CNSS1metaG_FD_160096 | JGI IMG/M metagenome (GOLD analysis project Ga0214542, IMG submission 160096) | Root nodule microbial communities from cowpea collected in UCLA plant growth center, Los Angeles, California, USA - CNSS1 | ecosystem: Host-associated > Plants > Roots > Nodule | place: USA...
CACTGACACCACTCTCAACCCAAAACCTTAAGGCAATGGGTTTATGGGTCTTTATTCTTATATAGTGCTCTACTTTCTCATTTCTGGTCAATGTGGGACTTAGACTCACACTTGTATTCCTAACAATGTTAAGTATTATTAGATATGTTTTGTTTACAAAATTCTTTTATATATCATTGTTTATGGTTAACTTACCCTTATTTATTTGTTTGTGTGTTTGTTGCCTGTGCGATGATTGTATAACATGTGTGTTATACGGGAGCAGATTGTAATGTAGATGTTTCTGACTCAAAGTAGATTGCGGAGAGGATGGAATGAACTCGGGGGTTTATTATTTATTTAGTTGATTTCTAGTATTTAATTGGAACTTTGTTTTTTTTCTATTATTACTATTTTCAATAGAAGTTTTGGATTACCTATTTACATTTAAATTATAAGTTTTTTAAGTGCCTTTTTGTGATATAATCGTTTTACTTTTAAACATAAAGAGCAATGATAGCTTCTCGTAACATCCTAAATTTGGGGTGTTACAATAAGGGGTTGGTTTTTGTGCTTCTCTATTTCATAATTCTTATGGGAAGTATAATTTGGTTGGTGCAATGAGTAATTTTATTGTTCTTATCTATATCTGGAAGCATTCTATTTTGTTTTTCTAGGATTACTTTTTGTGTTTTTGTATGTTCGTGTTTAATTTGATGTAATACTAAACAAATATTTTTTTCCCATATTGTTTGAAGGATGTGGTTTTGTCAAACATTCAAATAGAGATATGGCTTTGGCAGCTATTAATACTCTTGATTGACTCTACAGAATGAGAGTATGAAAAAAAAATATTTTTCTCATTTCAATAATTCTTATGAATGCATTATGGTTAAGCTTGTACTTTTATACATAGGGTTGTGAATAATTGTTTGGTTTGTTAATCTTAAAAGGCCTCGCCAAGGAGATTCCAAGTCTGTCCTTACTAATTTAATGGTCCTTAATAATAAAAATCCATTCCAAGTCAAATTATAATTAATTAAACAAAGCATTTAACCATGAACTTTTTTAATTAGACCAATAAATTAACATGTGCTATGTGATGTGGATATGAAATCAAGCCTAGGCCAAAAATATTCTTTTTAATTGACAATTTCAATTTGAATGCTTTGGTACGTTTTCATTCAGATGGAAGTGGCCTAAAACAAGGCTTGTTTGTTGTATAAGTTGACATCATAGATATTTCCATGCTCCTTGTGTCTGACACCTAGAAGTTCATTCTTCCTTGACACTTGTTAAATTTTGTTCCTTAGCGTGTTAGGAAAGAATTTTTCTTTGAATTTGTACTTGAGTTATATTATATAAGGAGCTTAGACAAAAGAATATTATTAACACGCGTGTATAAAATATGAGTTGTTGTATGCCAATGCAAAATATAAGTTTGTTTTTTTCGTGTGGTTTTTAGATTTGCTATGATTAAAATGAATAAGAGATTTTCAAAATTATGCATGGTTTGCTTCAAGGGTCAGGCCTTTCGATTTCTAGAGTTTGGTTAGAGATTTGATACACCAGGCTCAAGGTATCCTCCTACCAGGCTCAATTAATAAATATTTTTTGGAATTTTAAAAAAATTTAAAAATATTCCAAATAATTTTTGACATTTTTAACTATGAAAACATGATATATTTTGTGGTGGTTTTAACTATTAAAATATGATATATTTTGTGATACTTTTTTTAATCGTCAAAATATGATATATTTTATGACGATTTCTAACTGTTGAAATATAATATATATTGTGTCAGTTTTGAATCGTCAAAATGTGATATATTTTGTGACGATTTTTAACTATCAAAATATGATAAAATATTATCAAATTATAGTACATTTTATAGTGGTGTTTAACGGCTATTATTTTTTTTCCTTTTTTGACAACAATACCAGCAATTAAAATATTTTTGTCACCAACTGTTTTTGACATGTGTAATGGTCATAGTTATTGTAACTGTTAAAAATTTCATTTGTGACAGTTTTTAATCACTAAAATTTGTAATTTTAACCTTCACAAATATCAATATTTTTTGTAGTGATAATAATAATAACAATAAAAGTAATAATAATAATGGTAATAATAATAGTAATATAATAATAATAGTAATAATAGTAATAATAATAGTAATAATAATATTAATAATAGTTATAATAATAATAGTAATAATAATAGGAACAATAATAATAATAATAATAATAATAATAATAATAAATCTTTTTATTATTATTATAATATTAATAATAATATGAACTCAGTTCATACCTAAAAGAAAGACAAAGACTAGTTAAGTTCTCTTACCTTTATATTCAAATGTTTAAACTAATCTTTTAACATTTTCTTTAAACTTTATGCCTCTTCTCAGATGTTCCTATTTAAAAATATTTCAAAACTACTATTGATTCTCCTTGTGAAAACTCCTTGTGTTTCCATCTCAAAATCACTGTAAAGCTTTAGATTTCAGTGTTTTACCACTATCCCAACTCATTATGTGTAGTGAAACTCTTTGCCAAAAAATTTAGTTATCTCCTAATAGAATATTAACTAAAAAGACAATTTAGATATGCACTAAATCTAGTTCAGCTTGTACACCCCTTATAACTACATTATCTTTTAAAGAATCTATTTAATATCTTCTTAATATTTATTTATTAAATCCTTTAAATTATATAACTAATAAATCATTTTATCTTTTACTTAAAATATCTATTTTACCTTATTCATTATTATTATTATTATTATTATTATTATTATTATTATTATTATTATTATTATTATTATTATTATTATGGTTTTAGGTTTCACACAATGTTACTTCTTTGCAATATTTATTTTTCAAATGCATAGTGCTTGAATTTATCTTTCTTTTGAACATTTACTTTCCAAGTTTTTAACCACTTTTTACATCATTTATGTTTTCCGAAGCTAGTGAAGATTTCAAGTGTTAAGATTGTGAGCTATCTAAGACTTTCTATAAATCTATTTATTGCAAGTAATGCATTGTTAATAATGTTCATAGGAAACTTTATGTTGATCGTCGAATCCTAAATCAAATACTCTAACTTAGGTTGAAAATAAAAATGTTTGCTAGTCTTATTAAAAGAATCCACAAATCAAGTTTGTTTAGTTTATTAAAAATATTCGACCAAGCATCAAACCAAATTCTCGAGAAACAAGTTGGCATGCCTAGTGGGACACTTGTGTATTTAGGTATTTAGTTTTTAAACAAAGGTGCAAGTTCTATTAGAGTACCAATTCGAAGAAGAGTGTGAACATTGTATTAGAAGAGGAGTGGTCAAATGATTATTGCTCAAAATACATAAAGTTCAACTTTGACAATTGGTGGATCATTGCCTCTTTTTTCTAATATTAATCAAAGTATTGAGGGGCAAACCACATGAGTTACCAGTAGTAAAAAAAAGATCAAAATGTGTTTCTGATGCAAGCAATGAGTAACCATATAATTACTTATGTTGGACCCTATATGAATACTAAGGCAGAACATGTATCGTATGGAAGAGGTAATTTTAATGTTGATCGTCAAATCCTAAATCAAATACAGCGATAGATATATTTATAAAGAAGATTCAAGATATAAATGGTTTACAAATAAACTTTATGTTGATCGTCGAATCCTAAATCAAATACTCTAACTTAGGTTGAAAATAAAAATGGGGTTGGGTCATCTATGCGTGTTCCCAACAAGAGATCCACCAAGATTTGGATTTGAAGATATATTAAGAGAAACAATATAGATTTTGATAACGTAGGGGATTGGAATATCTAATGCATACTTGGAAATCAAGGCTAACTTCTTTCCATGGACAAGGTTTGTGGCTTCATTCTTTTCTCCAACAAAGGGTTCAATCTCGCGATTTCGTGACGCACATAGAGTTCGATGGCTTGAGGTTCTAGTTCGTTCACGGTGGCTAACGGTGCATATGTGTGCTGCTTCGCTCTAGTGCGTCGTTTCAGTGTGGCTCAAGGACTACTGTAAGTGAAGTTACGATTTAGGGTTCCTGATCTTGCTTCCAATCCTCGTGTGTGTGATAGCAGCGTGATGAGGAATTTCTATTCAAGTGAACAAACGTGAGTTGCTCGCGAAGGCGTTGCAAGAGATGTGTCATGGCACCGACGTTCACATTTCTGGAGAGAAGATGGCGTCGGTGTGATGGTTGACGGTGGTTCATAGGCTCGCTAGGAAGATGTTAGTGGTGGCCCAATCTTCTTAGGGTTTCTAATTGGGAGAAAGGAAGATAATGATGTTGTGGCAATATCTAATTGGTCTAATTTTGTGAGTTATGATGCTACCACATGTCAACATGTGGTTGGAGAGATTTAAAAGTGGAAAAATAGTGGAGATAAAAATATAGAAAGAATAATGGAGAATAAAAATATAGAAATAATATAGAAATATAGAAAGAATAAAAATTTAGGATTTTGGGGTTTTTAAATAAAAATATAGAAAAAATAGTGGAAAATAATTTCAAAAACAATTCTTTATTGTTTCTTGCTCTTTTTGAGAAAACAATTCTTTTTTGTTTCTTGCTCTTTTTGTTTCAAACATAGTATTTTTCTTTTATAAGGATTTACAATGGGCTTAAAACAAGAAAAAAAGATTTAAGGCTCAAAGGTGTTATCAATAGATTAATACCAGGTAGTCTTATTTGACCAAGTAGCTAGAAACAAGAAATGTCTCGATCACATCAAATCATGCATATCTACCTAAGTTGCAAAACAAAAGAATCAAGCTAAATATTTGAGTATAAACAAAACATGAGCAAGTCACTTAAGAAAAATAGAAATGCCACATGGTGGTCCATCCTTTACATTAAAGCTCAAGACTCAAAAGGTCAAAACTTTTTCCAAAAGATTTAATCAAGAAATTCTCCAATCAACTCAATTAGCAAAAATCGCAAAAACAATCTACTCATATCGACATGACTCTTAATTTCCCATAAATATGATCGTCCCAGTTACTAAATCAAATCTTAAAATCCAATGTCAATGTGTTTATTGAAAATAGGGAAATATTTCTTGTGGACTTCTTATAAGACATTGTTTAAAAGTTTCACTAAGTAAAAAGTTAATACTTTCACAATTTTCTCAAAAAGAAATTATAGTTTTTCTTTTTCAATGAAAACAAAAAATTGAAAAAAAAATAGAAAAATAAATCCTACCTACTAGTTGTCCCCCGCCACACTTATTTCCAAAATTGTCCTTCATGAACTTATTTTGGGTAGGAGACATGATATTTTATGACTGTTGGCTTAATCTAGCCACACATCAAAATTTATTTTCTTTAACTTTATGAAATACAATTCAACTTGTACATTTTTTTTTTCATTTTTTCATTTTATTTTTATAACAAAAAACAAAAAAGAATATTTTTAAAATTTTAATAAATTTTTTACTAAAATCAAAAGCAAAAAGCAAAGATGCGTGCATTTAACTTTTTTACCAACAATGTTATGAAAAGAATTTGAATCTAACCTCTTGTAATGTTATAGCAACCTTTCTTTTTTTCTTCGCAGCCAAATCAACAAAAATAATCGCTGAAAACTTATTAGCATCATTCACATCAACAAACTTGATGTGTGGAAAGTGTGACTTCAACTCAATTTTAGCATCATCAGGTTCATTGAGATGATTAATAGAATCATCAGTAATCCTCATAATCTGATATTATGAGAGAAAATTTACACTTGAAGTAGTTGACTCTACTACTTTATCACTAACCAAGTTAGTTGCAGTAGTAAATGCTTTAGATGCATATTCCAATTAATATTCTTGTTTCTTCTACTACACTTGGTTCCTCCATTGTATTAATATCACAATGTTTCTCCTAAAAAAATCATTTGTAATCATATCATCATTAACAGATAAAACATTATATTCACATTGAGCACCATCGTCATATCCATTAGTAGATATGTTAGTGTTAGAATCTTCAATTTCTTCATCAACAAATCATCAACATCTTTAGTAAAATTAATATGTCCATCAACATACATATTGGTATAAGCATCCATGATAACATCTATATATCCATCAATAGATATATCAATGTGATGTGATTCTGGTGTTGGTTGATTTAACATTTGTATGTTGTACTCATTCACATCAATGTTAAATTGTTCCATCTTTCGATTCATGCCCCCTAACATTTTTATTATATCAGTCTTCTACTTAACTATTGTCTTAATAAAATTTTCTAAAGTGGCCTCCCTAGCTTTGTCATTCATTAACTAACTTAAATCATTTGACATTTGTTGTGCTCTAATAGCCAACTTTAGAAGCATATCTTCTATATCATGACAAAGTATTCTAAATTCTGAGGTTTTAGCAAATCTCAGCTGACATTGGAGGTTGGTATTAACAGTAACAAGTAATTCTACAAAGTTGTTGTTACCTGCATCCTACACCATGTTGTTTAATATTTGATCATTTTCATACCACTTTTCCTCAATATTTTTGCACTGTTGACCAACTCGCAAGTTTTCATCTATGGTATCTAATTTCTCTCCCAGTCCATCCATTAATAACATAACTTCCCTATAGGATGGTCCATTGGTTGTTGCAACTTGTTGTGATGATGCAAGTTGTTGTAGTTGAGAACTAAATAGAACATATGATGGCTGGAGTGGATACTTAGAATATGGTTGTTGCTCATGGTATGGTTGTTACTCATATTCTAAAAAGGAAGATATAGGATATAGATAATTTAGTTGACGTATAATTAACCTTATATCAAGTGTAAAAGTAGGTGTGAAAATTTGTTGTTGATAACCATATGAATTATGTGGTTGTTGTGGATAGTAATCATAATTCATTTGAAGATCACACTGTTGATTATTTTCATATGAAAAATTATTTTGCATCTTTGAACGAGGTTTTCTCAAAAGAAACAAGTTGAAAGCTTGTTGAGTAAACTTCCAGGACAGAGAGGTGTGTCTCAATGGAAACCTTAAGTACCTTATCTTTCCTTGACCATAGTGTTCCCTAACTAGTTTCATAAATTTCCCATTAAAATTCCTCAACCAAAAACTATGATAAAAAAATTTAAAATAACTAAAGAAAATAAAATAAATGTTAGAGAAAACAAATAGAGAAAAAGAATACATTAGCAATAATAAAAAATAAAATCAAAACAATAAAAAAAATAAAATAAGAAATAAAATGTTAAAAATTATAATCGTGTTCCCCGGCAACAAAGTCAAATTTTATAACGTTGTCGTTGACGCAATCAAATTAATACTACTTATATATAACATAACAACTTCAATATTGTTAAGAAAATAGTCAACAAAATATAAAAGATAAAGTAACCAAAAGTTGTCTTCCAACGTTCAAACAAATTAGTTTTATAAATGTCAACACCCAATTTAAAGTGAATAAAAAATTGTTTCCAAAATATCCAAAAATAAGTGTTGTTAATCAAAAAATGGGCAAAAATAAATTGTCTTAAAAAATAATAAAATTGGTTAAAAAAGTTTCTTTAATTTATTTATGTGTGTGTATTTTCTTTTTGTGGTCTTTTTATTCTTGTTTTAGTGGGTTGATAGTAACCCAATTTCTTTTTGACACCCTCGTTCTTAAATTTTGCACCTTTCTTATTTTTGGGCTCAATAGCCCAGTTGTTTTTCTTTTTCACACCACTATTTTGCTTTATACCACCCCAAACAAAAATAAAATAATAATAATAATAATAATAATAATAATAATAATAATAATAATAATAATAATAATAATAATAATAATAATAGTAATAGTAATAGTAAAAGTAAAAAGTAAAGTAAATTTTGTTTACAATACAAGAAGCGAGAGCAAATTGATTTTTTCATAACTGCCCGTTAACATTCATCAATTTTTGAAAGAGCACTCACGTGTTAATAGTGGAGGAAGGATCACTGATTCAGTTGGGGAGAGTAAGAGAACACTCACGGGTAAGAAGATATCTTCCCACTAACATTTTCATTTAACATTTTCATCCAAAAAAGTTGAACCTCATATCAACATTAATTTACTCCTCGCCATTTCAACTCAATTGAAAGTCCCGTTAGATATGTATAAATTATGAGAGAAAGAAAAAAATGATGCATACTCTTTGTTCAATATATAAAATACAATGTTTGTTATATTATATTAAAAGAAAAGTAAAACCAAATAAAATATAATATTTTATAATAATAAAAGAAAATCAAATATATAATATCTCTATCAATATAAATAAAAGTAAAAGATATATAATATCTTTATCATAACTCAAAAAAGCAATACAGAGATGCCAGTGGGACATTACCATCGTCAACAACGAAGAAAAACAGAAATTTTTGGCAGAACTTTTTCTCTTCTAATTTATTCACCCTCATGAAGGTTCATCTTTATATTACCATATTGTTGTTGAATTCAGAATCGCAATAGAATTATTCAAAATCAGAAGTGATTAAAGTCGAAGAACCAAGAGGATAACAGTGAGAGAAAAGGCAAGATTGGAGCATAAACAAGGTACACGGTTTCTATTCAGAAAATTTACTATGATTGTGTATAGGTGGTATGAACTTACAGAAAAATGTAATCTGATTAACGTGAAATAATAATGAACCAACTAAACACTTAAAAAATAATGGTTGGGAAGAACTAGGTTTAAAGGAATCGAAATACAGAAGGGTTAGGAGAACCCGTTGTGAACAAAATGATGGTGGTGGTATTTATTCGAATCTTGGTAGTCGTAGTAGTTATGTTTATACTCTAGCAAAACAAAAACTCTCTGATTAGTGATGTCGCCCCTTTAGTTATGAGGTACTGTGACAGCAGCGCATCCTTAGTTTCCAATGGTGCTATGCTTGAACCATGGAGATAGTAGTTGGAAAAATGGGGGAAGAAGAATCACGCCAAAGGTTTCGACAATGAGAACGGCGGTGCCGGTGTTGGCCAAACGGAGAAGATGCGAACATAGGGTCATGTCGTGGTGCTCCGCGCGACTGAGGGATGCGAGCAGGAGAACAATGTCACCGCTGTTGGTGATGGTGCGACGGACCTTCGATACCGATCGACGTCGTCGCTTGCAGCCCTGGTAGTGAGTGAGGCGTTGGTGTTTCTAGTTTGCAGTACTGTGTCGTGAGGTGGAAGATGAGCATGGATGGGAAGCAGTCTGGTTTCAATTTTTGAAGAATTAAAGAGAATTGGGTCTTAGGGTTTGGCAGATTTAAAATCAGTCATGCACCCTTGTAACTTAATTTCCACACATCTGCATAATTGCTTCATAATTGGACCATTTGTTTTGTTTACTTTCTTTATGCATTCTCCAATGGAATAACTCCCAACCACCGCATGTTTTACTCTTTATACATGTGATTCATGTCACACCCTCGTATTTTTGTATCATATTTTTGTATTATATTTTTACCCCTGTTTTAAATTAAGTCACTTTTTTCACATGAAACTTTTACTTTTAAAATAATAAAAAATATTAAAAATATTTTTTTTTCATTCTCTTCTTGATGTCTACTCGACCGCTCGCGTCGCACAATATTCATTCTCAAAATACAAAAATCATAAAAATGTTTTGGTTTCTACTCAACTACTTACGTTGTATGACACTCCTTTTCAAAAATATAAAATATAAAAAAAAATTGGTGTCAATTTAGTCGCACATGTCGCATGACAATTATTTTCAAAAATGTCAAAAAGAAGCTTTCAAAAATTAAATATTCTAATCAATTTTTTATAAAGAACTAAGTAGCCCTGATTTCTCATTTTTAATGAGAATACGTAGGACCAATGTTAATCCTTGTTGAGTCCTTTTTACTAAAAAAATAATTTTGTTCAATATTTTTTTTATTTATGGGAAAAATAAGCATTTAAAATAAACACATCATTTTTGCACATTTAATTTTCCTACATGTAGCCGACTCTTGAACTCAAAATTTGGTTTTCGTGGACTTTGTTTTATCTTTATGGTTTTCCATAGTTTTCCCTATTAGTTTTGAAATGGTTGAAAAGCCAAGAAGGGGGTTGAATTGGCTAGTTAAAAATTTAGGCTATCTTTGCAAGTTAAAAACCACCTTTAATTGAATCAAATAGATCACCAAGTTAGGATGCAAACAGTACTGAACTGTACACTTTCAATCGATCAAAAATAGAGTTAATCGATTGATTTTACTAAACAGATTCTGTTATGGTATAATCAACCATTGAAACAGGAAAACAGTCGACTAAAATACTGGGAAAAATGCAGAAATGCGAATTTGAATTTTAAACCAGAAACAATGCTCAAGAATGATCAAGACCAGTTCCAAATGATTATACAAACATGCTCA
>Ga0214542_1012965_pt1 | contig 10350 bp, 7 predicted proteins | sample CNSS1metaG_FD_160096 | JGI IMG/M metagenome (GOLD analysis project Ga0214542, IMG submission 160096) | Root nodule microbial communities from cowpea collected in UCLA plant growth center, Los Angeles, California, USA - CNSS1 | ecosystem: Host-associated > Plants > Roots > Nodule | place: USA...
CGAGAAAATAGAATCTTATCTATCTTAGGGATATATCAAGGGAGAAATAATCGGCCGGGTTCTTATATTTTTTTAAGGCTTTAAAGGAGCCGTATGAGATGAAAATCTCATGTACGGTTCTGTAATAGAGATGGTAACAGTAATGTCATCACCGACTAGGATTATCTAACAGTTTAAGTACAGTTGATATAGTTGATGCACAATCCAAATATGGTTTTTGGGGATGGAATTTGTGGCGGCAACCTATAATTTTTTTTAGGATGTGTTTGGATTGAGAAAATAATCTAAGGAAGAGGAGTAGATGAATTTGAAAGATGAATAGGAGATTATAGCGTTGTTTGTTTGAAGAGATAGATGAAGAAATTTCAAAAAAATATTATATAAATTTTTTAATTATTTTATGAATGCGATGTATTAAAAAAATTAATTGATAGATAAAATTCAAAATTATTATTTTGGCTTTGTAATTAAAATGAATAGAAAATAAATTTTTTTAGTTAAAATTAATACAAAATATAGTTTTAAATATATATTGAATTAAAAATATATAATATTATTAATTAATTTGTCGTTATTAAATATAAAGAAACATGTGGATTAGCTTCAATTGTCCATGCATTTGCAGAACAGAATAAAGAAAGCAAGGGCACGCCAGTAATGTTATACTCTATAGTCAATGACGGAACATAGTAATGACTCAGGGAATTATGACAATGTTATACTCATGCTATATAATTTTAAATATATTTTTTAAAAGTTAAATATTTTTAATATATTTTATATATTTAATATTTTACAAAATTTAAATATTTATATCTATATAAATACTTTTTTTGTCTATATTTAATTTTCAATTTTACCTTTTAAATTTTTTATAAAATAAAAGTAATTATTTTTAGTGATATTTTTGTAATTTAACTATTTTTATTTGATTATTATTTTTTAAATAATTATTATAAATGAAAATTAATTATTATAAACTGTAAAAATTATTTATATTTAATTTTATAATATAATAATAACAAGAATTATAGTTTTATTTTTTTATTATTAAAAAAAATTAGATACAATGTTTTTACTGGTTTGTATAAAAAAATTGGAATTACTTTTTCGATTCTTATTTTCATTCAAAAATATCAAGATGGTCTTTCCGTGTTTTTTAGTTTCGATTGTTGAAAAAATGATACAATTTTGTCATTTTTTGTTGAATTTCTTGAATCAAATCAAAGTTTTTTCATCAGAATTGAAATTGTAAATAATGATGGTTTGTTTTGTTAGTATAACTGACATAATTCTAATTTCAATTTTGATGAAAAATACTTGTCCCATTTCAAAAAATTTAACAAAAATATCAAATTGTATCAAATTTTTAAATTAAATATTTTTGAACTAAAGAACTAACTTGACATTTTTGAACGAAAAAATGAATCAAAACAATAATTTAATAAAAATTGTGTCAGTCCCAAAATATTAGTCGAAGATCCGTCACCTACTATAATCAATCCACGCAGATCATCTCTATATACAAATATGAGGTTGTTTGCTTTCAATAACAAATCATCACTCCCAAATCGTTAAATCTTCAAATACAAATGCATCAATACTCGCACTCACCTACTCGTGAATAACACGCTACATTCGTTTTATCAAGTCCCTTTTCTCCTATTTTTTCGTCGTTGAATTTTTTCATTATTATTTCAATTCAACTTATTATCAACAAAAGTTATTTCACTTTATCTATTATTTTTGTGTTGAAATGAAGATGGAGGTGATTGTGAATTGTTTACTTAGAATTATGAAATACCTTTTTAAATATCATCATTATTAATGTTGGTCACGCTTATACAAAAATTAAATTCACATTAAAACTGAAATTCGTTTAGCATCAACTTGTAACACTAATTTAAATAAACATTAAAATAAAAATGTCAACATTGGTTAAGTTAACACTAAGTTATTTTTATTTTATTTTTTTTGTAAAATTTTCATTGTTTTTTAATTTAAATAAATTCAGTTTTGAGTCTCTTATTTTGATTTTCTTTTTGGTTGTGAAATGGAGTGCTATGATGCACAGATACGATACGTGTATCGGATACGACACGTATCCGATACGTCGATACGTTTATTTTTAAAATATTAGGATACGATATGTGATATATGAATAATGAAAAAGTGTACAATAATTTTTACAAACATAATAAATGTATGATTGTTAATGTGTGAATCCAAAAATTCTAATTAGAGACCAATTATTTTGGTAGTCAAAACCATGTATCAAATGTTAGTGACCAATTTAAAATTATTTTATCATTTAAACTATTTTAATTATCAATTTAGAGACCGATTATAATTTTTTGGAACTATTTTAGTTGTCAATTTGGTCATATATAGTGACTAGTTATGTTTTTTACTAAAATTTGTCACTATTCAAAGATTTTATTATAGTGTACTACTATTTTATAAATGAAATACTTAAATACTTTATTGATAAATATTGTTAAAGTATCTTAAAATATCGGACACAATACATATCGAATACATATACATAATCCAAATTGAAGTATCGATGCATAATAAACATAATAAAGAAAGGCTTACAAATTTTAGTGCATTGAAAGTGTAAATGAGTGATGAGTTTAGGTGGATGGATGCCAAGATTCCAACTGTCTAAACTAAAGAGGCACTTGGCCAATTCTTATCAAACGTCACTGCCAACTAAGATGCATATATATATCTTCTATGATTTTCCATTATCTTCTTACTGCACATTAATAATTGGATCCTAGAAATACCTATATCTATGCACCTAATTATTTTAAGTAATTCACGTCCAATTATTCTCTTCGTTAAATTACCCAAATATATATTGTTTAATTCATTCTTTTAATAAAATAATCTTCATCGTATATACAGTGTCTTTAGACCCACACAAAACCAACTCTTTACATCATTCAAATTACTTTTGACTTATTAATAATACACATAAAAAAAAAAGATAACATGGTATTTGTATAAATTATAAATAAATCAACGAGTTTTACATTAATTCTTCAATGTTCAAATATGAAAGAGTTTTTTCTTTACATCTAAGATAAATTCAACGTTAATTTAAGTTGGAATGTATATATAGTTAAACATAACTTTGAATTTTTTTTTCCTATTTATAGCGAGCGATAACTATACATCAGAATATTATTATCCGACGTAAATTTATGTTAAAATTGATGTGATTTAAAATAATTTTTTGTCGGAGATATTATTCAACATATATAAATTTAAGTTATCATATCGAACCTATGTTGATGTAAAAAGCAAATAACATACATAAAAACTCTTTATTATTATAGTGTTGCTTTTCTAGGTATTCCTCTCGTTAATTACGCCTCATTTGCTAATGAAATTTGTTTCACTTCAAAATTTTGTTTAATTCATCCCAACTTTTATGCACCATCACTAAAAAATGTCAGAAAATTTTCATTGTAACGATTTGTTGTAAAATTTGTCCAATCATTGTTGTATATAAACATGAAATTATTACCGTAACATTTTAAAATCTTTACAACGGGATATAGTTAAATAACTATGTCAGGATACATTATATTGTTAGTGTAAACTCATAATAGTGATCTAACAATTTAAGGTCAATCTTAATATGGAGGCTACCTAAATGACAATAGATTAGTATTTTTTTTTGTTATTTATTACTATTAATTTGTTTAGTAAACTTTTTTCATAATAAGTAGGGTTTATGATTTATTTGATTGAAGTTAGAGTGAAAAAAAAAAGGTGAAGTTGTTTAAATTAAAAAGAAAAATTGTAATTAATGTTATTGATATGACAACAAAAGAGATGATATAACGGGTTATAAAAATATCCTTAATTTAATATTAATATAAAAAATGTTTTTTTATTTATAATTTTATCATGAATACTTTAATTATCTAATTTTTGTTAAATTAATTACTATAATAATAATAATAATAATATTTTTTTCAGTATTTACTAAAGTGTGTATTTATTCCTTCCCAAATATATATATAAAAATATATAGTTGTCAATAGAATACTATTTTATCAATATTAAGCAGAAACATGCAGAAGGAAAAGAGGGAAAATGTAGTTAGATAAAGAGGTGATTGAAGGGCGTGATTTAGCGCAGACAAATTATTAATTAGGGATAATTAATGCAGTGGAAAGCATGGTGTGTGAGTTGTATGAGAATAGATATTTTTATTTGTAGTTCTGAATCTGAGAGGAAAGAAGAAGAAGAAGAAGAAGTAGATAGTGGAATCCGAGTCCTCTGTGAAGTGTGAATGACAGCAACCACCAAACACAGAATACCAATTAATTGCCCTACCTAGTGTCACCATCCTATATCCCTTCACATGAATCCCTATTAATCTCCCCTATCTATATAAATCCTTATAGCATCCTCATTTAATACAATTAAACTTTGGGTTAAAATATTTTCAAAATTTAAATGCAACCAGAGTGGGACCAAACATGCTTTGACCGGCCGGTTCTGAGATTGTTCTTGTTGGGTCGCAAGCTATTTTGTCCGATTTATCAGCAAGTTACTGTTTGGTGGCAGCAGTTTGAAAATGCTAAAACTAAACACTCATCATGGTTAGATTATGTTTAAATAAAAATAATTTGGATATTTTTGTGGGAAACCAAAAGATTATAGTTACGTCTTTTCTGCTTTATCTTCAAGTCTTTTAGCTTAATATGGCGCATTGTTAGAAGATATATGTTGATTTTGCGGAGGGTAAGATGTCATTTTCAATATGACATACATAAGTAGCAAGGCATGTATGTGGTAATTAGGGCAGCAACAGTTTTAATATCTATCTGGTCCACTTCCTTACAACGCACCTCTGCCAAACCCTCGTGGATAGGACACAACACGTACATTTCACTCATTCTTTTACGTAATAACACTATCCTTTTCAATGTTCGTTTACTCTTATCAACAACTTAATAATATTTTTCATCAATAGGATTAACTAAATCATCATATATATATATGCTGATTAATTGATATCCGTGCGTAAGGATAAGGTGCGAGAGTAATACAATTAGCAGTTTCATGCGTGTCAAGAATGACGCTTAACTGTTTGTTTTATGTGCGCAGAGAAGTTTTGAGATTTTTAAACATACTTTTGCATAAGACATATGAAATTGGTGTTTTGAGACAGAAAAAACTGTGGAGTGAGTGTGTATTAATTTATATATACATATATAGGGCATGCATGCATATTGTTTGATAGGAGTTAAAAACATGTTATGAGTTTGATTTTGACTATGGATTTTACTATTGAGTTTAGAGTCGTTATCAAGGATTGAAGGGAGCGTTTAAAAATTTGTCAACTTGTCGGTACGTTAGTCTTTGCCTTTCTTGGCATGTAATTTGGCGACAAGGGCTTTTACATGTGTGGTGTAAAAAGCTGAGGAATCTCACGTGGGCGCTTTCTATTGTGTCCTAAAATTTTAGGAATTAAGTTGCGCATTTATTTGTATTTTCAGTTTCTTGAAAAAAAAAAAAGGTAAAGTAGGTGAGAGGTCGACTTTCAGTAATTTGAAATAAGCACGTTATTAATTATAGTATTTGTTATGTAACAAAGTTGTAAAGTGCCGCAATAATCTTACTCTTAATCTTAATCTTAATATATTATATATACAAAGGGAAAGAATATGAGTGAAGGTTTTAATTGTTGCAATATTTGAATGGTTAAGATATGGATGAAATTGCATGATGAGAAAGTACAGTAATGAAAAGTAAATGGAGAGGCAGGTTAAGTGAATTTGCATGCATCAGAATTAAATTGGTTGGTGATTAATTATATAGATGCAATGAAATAAACAGAAGTTGTCCTATTTGTTTTTCCAGTAAGGGAAGGGGTATTTTGTCGTTGTCGAATTGGTGGGCTTGCATGTGACAATAAGTGATGAAAGAAGCTGAGTATTTGAGAGTAACGAAAGTACAGTTGAAGTTTTACCTGCTTGAAAGTGGAGGGTTAAAAGAAAAAGTGTGTAAATATATGTGGAAGAAAAAGCGCGAAGAAAGTAAAATGGGAAAAAAGGAAAAGCTTGGCCATATTCCCGAAGAGGGTGATGGAGTTCAAGATTCACTGTCGTGTTCAATACGTGTTAACCTCATTTGTTTCAATCATATAGCATATGTGACAGAGTGAAGTTGTGGGTTAAATTGAATTTATTGGTTTGTGGAGCTAGTTTAGGGTATAAGAAGAAAGTAGAGGGTGTTCATAAATGCAGAGAAAGGGAAATTGGGTTGAATGGAGCTGGGTCACGTTGGCGTAAAAGGAACAGTGTCAGCCTCAAGTTGAAGGGAGGGAAAGCCCCATTAGCGAAGCAATAGAAATGGTGCTTCTTCTCTCTGAAACTTTACAAGGATTTAGATCCATTTCCATGTGCCACTTGTGGTCCTTGGACTAAACATGATAACCCGCAATAGCATATATGTTGAGTGACTACAAAATTCCTCAATCCCACTCATTATCTGAAATACTTGAAACATCTTATTAGCGGTTAAATGAATGGATTAAGGTGTGGTTTGTAAGGAGGATTAGAATGATAAGAAAAGGTAAAGGGTGGATTGAGGAATCCCAAAGTTCCCCAGCAAAGGTGCAGAACAAAAGGCAAAGGCCAAAGGCAAAATGAAATGATTACTTGAATGAGACGGGACCCGCTCGATAATCTTTCCTTTCCAGGTCTTTCAATTTTTTGACTTGGGATCGGGTCCCACTTCGGCCACCATTGTCTTTATGGATTGAATCATAAAAAGAGCACCTCACGTGGACTCTGAACCAAAGACTCTGTCCAACCACAATAAAAACCCTTCCCTTCTCTCCCCTTTCATTACTTTACTTTAGTTTAACACCCTTCAAATCTCTCTCATTTCCTCCACTTCCACACTAACCAAAACCCTTTATTTACTCCTTCAAAATCATCACAACCAAACATAACAACAAACCAATTTCTTTTCTCAAAAAAATCATGCTTTTTAAACCTCACACATATAATTCCCACTCATTATCTTTGTTGCTTCCCACCTCTCCCTTATCCCCTCTCTCTCTCTCTCTCTCTCTCTCTCTCTCTATTTCAAAACAAATTCATTCCCTTACACAAAACAAATAACTACACACACATCTCCCTCCTCTTAAAGACCAGAAAGACCCACCACACAAATTAAACTACAAACTCACTGATCACAACCTGTCTCATAAGAAAAAACGATCACCCACACAAACACAATCATACACAAAAACACACACACACACACACTCAAACGCTCTCCATGCGATCATGGAGGGAGGCGACGATCTCCACCATCATCACCACCACCACCGTCAGAACTTCCCATTCCAGCTCCTGGAGAAGAAAGAGGACCAAGAAGCGGCCTCATGCTCCACCTCCTCCCCCTACCCTTCACTAGCAATCTCCGCGGAACCCAGCACGTCCAATTCCACCCGATCCAACCAGCTCGCGGCGCCGTCCGAGCCTCCAAACAGCAAAAAGCCGCCGCCCAAACGCACGTCGACGAAGGACCGGCACACGAAGGTGGACGGTCGTGGCCGCCGCATCCGAATGCCCGCTCTCTGCGCCGCCCGCGTCTTCCAACTCACGCGCGAACTCGGTCACAAGTCCGATGGCGAAACCATCGAGTGGCTCCTCCAGCAGGCCGAGCCCGCCGTCATCGCCGCCACCGGGACCGGAACCATCCCCGCCAACTTCACCTCTCTCAACATCTCCCTCCGCAGCTCCGGCTCCTCCATGTCCGTCCCCTCCCAGCTCCGGTCCTCCTACTTCAACCCCAACTTCTCCCTCCAACAACGGCGCACCTTGTTCCCCGGCATCGCCTTATCCTCCGACAACAACCCCACCAACACCTCCACACTCCTCAATTTCCAATCCAACAACCTGAACACATCCATGCTCCAGGCGAAGCCCGAAGCCCCCTCCTCCACCTTGGATTTGTCCGACACAAGCGCGGAGGAATCAACCCTAGGCCGAAAAAGAAGACCAACGGAACAAGACCTCTCCTCCTCCTCGCAGCACCAAATGGGGAGTTATCTCCTCCAGTCGAGTGCAGGCACGATTCCCGCGAGCCACGCCGCCAACATATGGATGGTGGCCAATTCAAACACCAATCAAGTGATGAGTGGCGATCCCATATGGACCTTCCCCCCGGTTAACAACAGTGCCTTGTATCGAGGCACCATGTCTAGTGGGTTGCATTTCATGAACTTCCCCACGCCCATGGCACTGTTGCCGAGTCAGCAACTGGGCTCTTCTGGGATTGGCGCTGTCGGGGGAAGCAGTAATAATAACAGTAATAACAACGGCAATAATAATATGAACGAAGGGCATTTGAGTATGCTTGCGGGGCTTAGTCCTTATCGTCCGGTTATCGGCGTTTCCGAATCTCAGGCGAGCGGCTCGCAATCGCATCGTGGAGGTGCCGCCGATGATCGCCATGATACCTCCAGTCACCACTCCTAGAGGGTACCATATCATATCATGTGATGTGGTGTTGGTGTGATCACCGTAAATTCTTCTTCTTACTTGTGGTCTACTTTGATTGATGCTGGCGGATGCATGATGGATAGATGGATGTGTTTAACACACGTGAGGTTGGTTTGATGATCTTCGAAATTCAGTTTTATTTATTCCCAAAATTAATTTTTTGGTGTGATTAATATTTTGGAGGGGACGGAGGGAGAAAGGAGGAGGAGGAGGGTTTTTTAGGGTTTGGCAGATGACACTATTTAACAATTGGGTATTTCGCTGCCTGCTTCTTCTTTTCTTTTTTCTGGTAAAAAAAAATGTCTTCTTTGATTGAGTTATTTCACTACACGATATCTTATCTTTTGTTTATTTATTTATTGTCCTGAATAGGGTTTTAATTAATTGGTTTGTAATGTTATGGTTTTTATGCTAAAGAGAAGAAAAGGAGCGAGTTGCATTCGATTCCATGAGGTTTGCAAAGTTTCCCACCTAACAGGCATTTGGGTTGTTTTGTTTTTCTCCGTCTCTCTTTCTGGGCCACAGCACAGAGGCCGTGTGGTAAAAGGGATGAAACAGTGTTACCGCTAGAGTGAGTAAGAAAGATGTGAAAATGAAGCGGTAGTATTAAAATTTACATTGCTTTTTGATCATTCTGATTCTAAATCTCTGCCATGAATCTCGAGGTTTACTGCATCAATGATTAAGATTTTTCAGAGAGATGGGGGTAATAGGACGGTGGGGTCAAAACCTTATCGGTTCCAGGTGTTGGCTCAGGTGGTGGGGTCCGGCTGCTGGTTATTGCCCAAACCAATGTACAATGTCACTGACAAACAGGTGGATCATTCTCCATCTTCTGTTTTCTTTTTTAATTTTCTTTTCGCCCTTTTAATGGAGCAGTTGCTGGCATCACAGAAAGATCCATGGTGAGTCTTAATGACCCTACTCAGATATGCCCCACCATTCCATCAATCAGGACCCTTCATTTTATGGGCCATGCTCCTCCTATTCAATGCATGATTGGGTCTCTCGCTGCCCACCAAAGGGAAAACGTGGAATCTCCAGTTTCATGCCCCCCTTCAAAACCCTTTTCAAAACTTACTCTTTTACAGTACTCTCTTCTCAATCTTCCCCTCTTCTGCATTTCCAACACCACATACATGTGTCTTTTACAACCACGTCCGCTAAAACTGTTAACATATCTTAAACTTCTTAACAACGTCACTTTATATCATCATCATATATTTTTGCTTTTTCTTTATAGTATTATTTATTGTTGTATGTTTTGGAATCTAATAATATCCCTCCCCTGTGTAAAATAATGAGGAAATTGTATGGTGATGCAATTAAAAATTGTAGGGAAGGGGAAAGGGGGATTAGGATATTCCCCCCACTATAAACTTTGTTGTGCAGAATGGGATTCGAAAGCAGCTTTATTTATGGAGATGATGTCAATAATATATAATAATATAGTATATATATGTGCTTGTTAAATCATAATCGGAGAAGCCCACATCTGATTAACATAATCTGCTACTTGATGAGAATGGTCAATGGAATAATGTACCTTGGTGAGGTTCCAATTATGGGCACAGAACAGTAACCTGATAATGACACTGCTAAGAGGCTTCCCACCTAGCCTTCGCTAGTTACACCTCTACAACCAAATCATCACCCACATCTCACTACGTACGCCATACAACCATAACTCGGACATGAAGCTTTTCCCATATATATATATATATATATATATATATATATATATATATATATATATATATATATATATATATATTTTCTATATAAAAAATAATATAATAAATTT
>Ga0214542_1012967_pt1 | contig 10347 bp, 7 predicted proteins | sample CNSS1metaG_FD_160096 | JGI IMG/M metagenome (GOLD analysis project Ga0214542, IMG submission 160096) | Root nodule microbial communities from cowpea collected in UCLA plant growth center, Los Angeles, California, USA - CNSS1 | ecosystem: Host-associated > Plants > Roots > Nodule | place: USA...
TGGGAAACTTCACACACAACATTGTGAGTCTTGACACCATGACACTTAAGGAAGATAGTTTTTGCAATAATATACTTAAATGAGATATGAAATATTTTTTTGTACGGTTTCTATGGTGACACTCACTGCATTTGGTTACTGGAGAATTGTCTGTCAATTACACACACAAAAAATTAAAAAAAAAAATTGGCACCCTTTGAGACTATATGTTACTGGGGGAAAAGACACTCCTTTGAGACCAAGTATGGCAAGTGCCAAGCATTTGGTTACTGGAGAATTGTCTGTCAATTGAAAAAAAAAAGATTGTAGTAAATTGACACCCTTTTGAGACTATATGTTACTAGGGAAGGAGGCACTCCTTTGAGGCCAAGTGTGGCAAGTGCATAACATTTGAGTGGAAGATCCATGCTTAGTTGGTAGGTAAGTGCCTTCTAGGTCAGAAACCTGAGAGAAAATATTTTATAAAGAGAAAGTAAAGCTTCAAAGACTATCTATCTTAGTGTCTTGTGTCTTGCCTCAATTAATCAATTGCACTTAGGGACCCAACAAGTTATTCATTATTCTAAAAACATTGTGAAATTTGTGCTTCTTGAGATATCATTGTATGAATTGGACCTGAGATGAGATGATAAATTTTCATTTAAAAACATTCATCATTCTGTTTACATTATCAGTCTATTTTAGTTGAATATTCTTTGCATTCATACCTTAGTTTAGGCCATTTCATGCATTATTGCATTATTTGAATGATCTCATTATGTTTTATCTCTATTTCAGATCATACACTTGGGTTTTGTGTCTTTCTTGTAAGCAGGTGTTTTTAGGTGTTGAAATCACAATTTGGAGAGAGTTAGTGTCAAGAATGGAGCATATTGTACTCACTACTAACAAGAAGTGCATTCAAGGGCGGCATTCAAACTGTGCAAAAATACATTGGCATCACCCTGATCGTTGACCTAAGGCGCTTCACTTTGAATAATGACCTCTGCTCTCTCTTGATTATGTGTGTGCCTACACCTCCACAAATTTTCATGCAATCATGATTGGATTTAGATATACTTGTAAATTGTAAAGTAAATATGCAATGAACTTCTGTAACCTTGATGGAAGCAAATTTTCCTTTCATAAAAAATATATGTACATAGTTTATTAACAATTTCATATTAGGTTTGCCAATACCTTTGTGATACAAGTGTAATATAAAAAATAAAGATTTAAAAGTGAAATAATCAAATATAATATTAGAAGCATGAAAGACCAAGAATTTGTTTTTAAATCAATAACAACATAATTGATATAACATTTGATACCCCTCAAATCAAACTTGAATAAATTACACGTTTCACAAAGTTAATGTAAATTAAGATTATGCATACAAACATAGGAGTTGGATTGACTTTTATGCACAAGAATTCAAGAACAAAACAAAAATGAAGCAATATAATACTAAAGATTCATTGACTTGATATTCTTGCGAACTTTTATTCTTAGAAACCAATAACGTTATTATTAATGCAACAAAAACAGCAGGTATTAATATTAATTTTTTGCAAATAATCTTTGTTTTTTAAACAAAATTGTAAGTATTTTTTGAAAATATAATTCTAAAAAGAATTCATAGACATTTTTTTTATCAAAAGTTGTTCTAAAAAGGAACAACTTATTAATTTTAATATTTATTCAAATTATTTAATAAAAAAATTTAAAATTAATTTTATGGTTTTGTAATTATTTTTATTTTAAAAAATAAATTTCCCGACTAGTTAACTTTAATATTTGAAAATTAAATTTATATTTTTTAATGTTTTTATCTATAATAATATATAAAGAGGATTCCACTTTTTGTGTCCACATTTCAAAATTTCAGTTTTACCCTTTAAAATATAATTATAATATATAAAGAGGATTCCACTTTTTGTGTCCACATTTCAAAATTTCAGTTTTACCCTTTAAAATATAATTATTTATTAAATTTTTTAAAATTGGTCGTTATTTTAGAAGCTTTTACAAAATGGTCTATCTCTGCTTCTTCTTTTTTTTCCTATCTCTCATCTTTTCTTATATATTTCACTTATATTTTCAATAAATATAATTTTATTTATATATTAACTTAATAACATTACAATAATCACCTGCTAATATAATATCACGCATATTTAAAGAATGCGTACACACAGGTGCGATAACGTCTTGTTTACACTAGTAATAATTAAATTTATTCGTTCTAAGGATTTCGTAATTTTTATTATCCATATTTACTAAAATTATTTATTATTATTATTGATAAGATGTCAATGAGAAAAAAATTGTAATAATGCTTACAATGTCCCCACAAAGTTTAAATTCCTCCATTAATTCTCAACCTTTCTTCTACTATTTTGTCTTCTGTGGCAACGTGCATGCCAACTCTATCATCATGCACAACACCAATATTTGTTGTTTCAGTTTATCTGTTAAAACTTGTTTCGATATTCTTCGCAAAATACTAGTGCCTTTACTCTTCAACTCCAAAACAATTATTATAGAATTATCATTGCACTCTCGATCACTGTGAAGGAACCGTTCGTATCTAATTCTCTTTCATATTTTTTAAGGGCCTGCTTGTGGTTCTCTAATACACGGAAATTCCAATGTTTATCATTATTATTTAAAGAAGTGATTTTGGATTCCACAATCAGTTTTTCATCTTTCAGTTGTTGAATTGTTGTGCAAACTTTAAGAAGCAGTTATGAGTTTGTAATCTTTAACGTTGTATAATGTTTTATGTAATGTATTAATTGAATGAGAAGTACTTGTAAGTTGTAACCTTCATAGAAAAATTACTAATAATTACGTATGAAACCACATGAATGTTATAATTGAAACATAAATCAAGTTTTCTTTTACCACATTGTATTAAGAAATTTTCTTTTTCTTTTTCTGGTTGTATTGTTTGAACGACACATGCACACACATAAAAGATAAAATCTAACAAAATAAGATATAAAAACATCTTGTAATAATATAAAGTCCAAGCACTACAAAAACCCACAATCATGGCCCTAGTAAGATCAAGATCAACATCATCTCTATTATTCTTTATTCTTCCACTTGTCTGATTTTTTTTATAAGTGGGGAATGTTTTCTTTAAATTTGTTTGAATCCAAAAGAGAAAATAAGAAAAATAAATTAAATTAAATTGATGCAGCTGGAGTGATCCATTCCATAATATATAATTTATGATGGATAAAGCAATAAGAATAATCTAAATCCATCTAAGTGGTAATTGTAGTTAATAATAATAAAATATTGAATGTAGTAGAAATTTAAAGGAGTTCTGACACTCCTGATGTTAAAACTACAATTTTCAAATAAGAATATATTTGGTTGCAGAGTATATAATTATCTTATTTAAAAAGTGTTATAAATTCAATTTTAAATTCTAAAAAATAATATATATATATATATATATATATATATATATATATATATATATATAACTAACCTAAGAAAACTAGCTTAGTTTTAGCTAAAAATTAAAGTGATTTTAAACTATGATTGAGTTGTGCTAAAAACCATCCTAAACTGGTTTTAAAACTCTCCTGTTAAAGAAAAAAATAACACTATTATAGAGGCGAAAAGTAGATGAATTAAGAATAAAAGAAACAAGGAAGTGGAAGAAAGAAAAAAACTAACATATAGAGTCGAAAAGTAGATGAATTAAGAATAAAAGAAGTGGAAGAATAAAAAACAGCATAAACAATAGAAAGAGAAAAGTGATTCTGAAGAATAAGACAGAGAGAATTAGATGCTATTGAATTATATAAGCCGAAGAACAACGCTTCCTTGCACTGAGAATGAAAATATGATTCTAGATCGGTGTATTTATAGTGTTGGCATCTGAACATCCCAACCATGTTCATCACAGAAGACAAGTCATTTTTTCGATAAGTGCACAGTACCTTCTTCAACTTTTTTTCTTTTTTTATTGGCAAATATTAGATGTTACTGAGGATAGTTGAACCCAGAACTTCTGTTAGTAAGAGGTCCTACCCAAGACTTTTCTTTCTTTTCCCTTCCATTTAATCATTAAGTCATCCTGTCTTTTTTTTACTGTATTTGCCTGAGTCGGTTTTCACTTGTTAGGTTTATAAGAAAGGGATTTTACTAGAGAGATACAACACCAATGAAATCTAAGTCCAATCACATAAGATATTGACACCACTCTCGGCCCAAAACCTTAAGATAATGGGTTTATGAGTCTTTATTCTTATGTAATACTCTACTTTCTCATTTCAAACCAACGTAAAACTTATTCTCACATTTGAATTCCAAACAATTAGTCCTACCTTTTTCAAGTGATCTATTCTAGAATTTTGTGGTGCGCTACATCTATTCTACACAGAAGGATGGAAAACAACAACGTTGCTTGTTTTCAGCGATCCAGAGGAAGTCTTCCATTTCCATGCCATCTTCAACTTGGAACATATGCTACCATCAACATGACCACATATATCACTAAGAAGTGGGACGATGGATCATATGTCGAAAGCGTGGAAGTTTCATACATCGTTGAAGGGTCAAAGTGCAAACTTGCGTTACAAAGACGTGTTCGCAAAGACGGCAATGTCAACTTATTATCGTTCTTACTCCACGACAACATAATATGTTCAGACAAAGAAAACCTAAGCCTACACATACACAAACCAAGTACTCATTTTCTTTTCCCGTTGGACTCTAACATCCCATGGACGAAGACAAAGAACATTCATCCAAGGGATGGTGTTGCAGATACCAAAGTTTACTTGTATGGTAGTGCAAACAGGTGCGGCCTTCTTGTTTGGGAGTGCAAGAAAACCGATAATTGTTTGCGGCATTCTTGTATGACAGTGACTATGGCACACTATTTTGTTAGTAGCAACGGATCAGCGGTCGTTAACAGAACAAGTGAAACAACAGAAATTGGGTTTTCTGTTGTGGTAAAGGTTGGAGTGTGTGATGGAAAGTTTGATATAACAGTGGATGGTCCTGAACAACACTCTGTTTCTGCATTATTATACATGTTCGATCAAGTAAATAGAAGTGGGATTTGGAAGCCAAGCATGTGCCCTCATTGTGCTAACATTCAGAGGGAGTGTAGTAGTACACCACCAAATGCAGTAACCATTGACAACGGTGGAGAGTTCGCAGGACATGGTTGTGGTGCTTTCGTAGGCGGAAATTTCTATGTGTATAATTGAGGGAAGACTCTTTCTTGGTGTATGTATATATATTTTGGATAATATTTTGACTTTTTTTTTTTTTAATTTACCACTTGAATATTTTTTAATTATCTATTTTAGTTTTTTTAAGTGATGTGATGTGATAATTTAAAAGTGATGACATTGTGTGTTAAAAGTGGATAAAAAATATATATTTTTATGTCTATGTTAATGTTTCTTATTATATAAAGAAATTGTGAATGCATTATTTTTTTTTATATTAAAATGGTAAAAATAAAGTTATTAAACTAACCTAATAACCTAAAAGTCTTTTCCAACCTAATGTTGAGTAATTCACATCATAATATATAGCAATGCATGTGCGTGGCTATTATACAGAGTATTTGGGTGTGTGCCTAGGTACCTTATGATTTTAGTACATTAGGTGAATGTCTTATGTTTTATACTTTTTTATCTTTTTTTTTATGTTTCTTTTGGGAGATTTTATTGTTTGTGTTCAATATATTTGTTTTTGCTAAAAATCATCTATGTAAATGTTGTTTAAGTATAGGAAAGATAATTCATAAATATAAATAAAGAAAATGAATACGATGAAAAAAATACATAGAAAATGATAGAAAAAATTATAATTAAGGAGATCGATCACTTTTAAATTAAAAAATAATAAGTTGACACTAATTTTATTTATTTAATAAAAAAAATTAAAATTAATTTTATGATTTTGTAATTTTATTTTAAAAAACAAATTACGATTAGTTAACTTTAATATTTGAAAACTAAATTTATATATTTTTTAATATTTTTATAATAATTAAATTTACTCGTTCTAATGATTTCATAATTTTTATTACCCATATTTACAAAGATTTTTTTATTTATTATTGATATTACTTTTTCTCCGTATTTAAGTCATAATTGATTCTAATATCTAGGAAAAACTTTCAAACGAATTTGTTCTTACATTTTGAGGTGGTGGCATGCGAAAGCTATGGGTAATCACATTTAAATAAGAAAAATGATACTTTAACAACGTTTTTTTTTATAAACTTTAAAATTATTTATTTAAGTAAAGAAATAATATTTTATTATTTCATTTTATTTAAAATATAAAGAAATTAATCTATTTTAAATATATTTATGAAAAATTTGTCAAATTTATTAAAAACAAAGTTCATCTGTTGTTTTAGTTTATCTGTTAAAACTTGTTTCGATATTCTTCGCAAAATACTAGTGCCTCAGTGTTACTCTTCAACTCCAAAACAATTATTATAGAATCATCATTGCACTCTCGATCACTGTAAGGGAAGCGTTCGTATCTAATTCTCTTTCATATTTTCTAAGCCACTTTTCTTTTTCTACTACCACTTTGATTCCTTAATCTTCCACTCAGTACACTCATTTAGGTACAAGAACCTAGCCTATGATCATAACCACATGTAAATTTGACTTTTATATCTAATGTGGGTGATGCATGTCTTGTTTTATTCTCAGAGTAAAAGTGTGAATGTGAAATCTCATACAATAGATAATCGAGAAGTAGACGAATCAACAATCAAGCAAGTGGAAGAATAAAAAACAGCATAAAAACCAAGAGAAAGTGGTTTGGAAAAATGACAGAGAATTAGATGCTGCTGAATTAATAAGCTGAAGAAAAACGCTTCCTCACTACTGAGAGTGAAAACATGATTCTATAATAAGTGTATTTATAGTTTTGGTATTTGAACATCCCAACCATACTCACCAGAGAACCAAATATATACCTAGTTTAGTTGAGTTTACCATTATTTTTTTGAATAACTGCACATTACCTTCTTCAACCGATCCATTCCAACATTTTGTGTTGTGCTGCATCTATCCAACACACAGAAACATGGAAAACAACAACGTTGTTGGTTTCCACCATCATAAAGGGAGTCTTACATTTCCATCCCATCTTAAACTGGGAACATATGCTACCATCAACATGACCACACGTGTGTCTTGCAGGTTGGATGATGGATCATATGTCGAATGGGCAGAAGTTTCATACACCGTTGAAGGGTCAAAGTGCAACCTTTTGTTAACAAGACTTGTGCATAGTGACGCCCATTTCAACACAGTAACATTCACAATCAATGATAGCATAATATGGCCACAATTCAAAAGCCTATCCCTGCATATAACCAAAACCAAAACCGGTTTGCTTCACACGTTGGACCTTAAGGCCGACAGTCCCATCACGTGGACGAAGACAAGGAAGAACGTTGATGCAAGGGGCGGTGCAAAGAACACCAAAGTATACTTGTATGGCACCGCAAATAGGTGCGGTCTTCTTGTTTTAGAGTGTGAGAAAATCGATTATCATGGTTGTGCTAAGGCAGTGACTATGGCACACTATTTTGTTAGTAGCAACGGATTAGCGGCTGTTAATAGAACAAGTGAAACAACAGAAATTGGGTTTTCTGTTGTGGTAAAGGTTGGAATTTGTGATGGAAAGTTTGATATAGCATTAGAGGGTCCTGAACAACACTCTGTTTCTGCATTATTATACATGTTCGATCAAGTAAATAGCAGTGGGATTTGGAAGCCAAGCATGTGCCCTCATTGTGCTAACATTAAGAGGGAGTGTAGCAGAACACCAGCAAATACAATAACCATTGACAATAGTGGAAATTTCATAGGTCATGGTTGTGGTGCTTACGTAGGCGGAAATTTCAATGTATATAATTGAGGGAAGACTCTTTCTTGATATATATATATATATATATATATATATATATATATATATATATATATATATATATATTTATGTCTGATGTTAATGTTTCTTATATATAAAGAAATTGTGAATATATTATTTTTTTATATTAAAATGGTAAAATTAAAGTTATTAAACTATAAGATAAGTTAAACTAATAACATAAAAGATTTGTTGAATAAAAAAAAGTTCGCCAGTATGACAAGAACTTTATAAGATTATAAGAATAAGTTTGTGTAAACTTTTTAAGCCATTTAAATAAGATATAAGCAGTTTAAGATTATTACGCTTCGTGAGAGACTTAATTTATAATCTTAAATCGATGCAGACATGTGATCCATATGCCATAATATTACTTAGTTTATAATGGATAAAACTATAAGGATAGTTTATAGACACTATATTAGTCTTGAGCTAACTTTCAAATATGAACATTTGCATAAATTGGCTCTAAACTTCTTGTGGTAGCATATTCTGAATTTCAAGATTTCAATAAATTTCATGCAACAATTCGTCTTGAATCAGATTTAGAATTATCCTCAACGGTTTGTGTAGTCATAAATATTTTATTTATTTATTTTAATTTGTTGACTTTGTACACCATTCCGCTGTAAATATAAGGATCTTATTCTATAGATCTAGAAACTTTATAATTAAAACAATGGAATATGACTAATTGAAATTTTATGGTAAAGTATATATGTACTTTTTAATATATAACTAAAATTTAACAAAAGTTGAAAAATCAAAACATAAACATAATGAAGAAACATGCCAAAGAGAAGAAAAGAAAGAAGAGGAAGAAAAATAAAACTCATTAGAAAAGGATGTTGAAAAAATTACATAAAATATAAGAATATAGGTATATATACAAGATACAACATAAACCATGGCATATTCTAAGAAATAGCTATCATGTGGTGCTTTGATTTTGTTAAAATTATGAGAAAAAGATATAGAAATACATGGTAATATAAAGTTTAAGTATTATACACAAAACCAACATCATTTGTTTTTGTCGATGATTTAGCAGTTATTATTACTCTGCTACTGTAAAGAAAATAGAGCATCGCATTACCAAGATGAAGACCAAGATCTTCTTTATTCTTGCACTTCCACTTCCACAAGGTCAAGATCAATATCATCTTTATTATTATTTATTTTTCCACTTATTTAATTCTTTCCCTTGTTTCTTTCATTTTGTTGGGAATAGATCAAGTGTGAGTCAAAAAGTATGACATTGAATAGAATATACAAAGTTAAACACTATATAAGAATAAAGGCCCATAACACCATTGCCTTGTTTTGGGATTAAAATGGTTTCAAATGCCTTATATGTGTAAGATTAATATCATATAACCATATGGAACCACAATCTCCTAAAGACTATAACCATAACCCATATATAAAAAAATATATATAATCCAACACATTTCGTATGGAGAATATTTTCTTTGGATTTGTTTGAATAAAGTAAATAAGGTAAATTTAAAATAGAATTGATGCCAAATGATCCATGTCATAATATATTATATGATGGAGGAAATGATAAGGAGAATTATATATATATATATATATATATATATATATATATATATATATAATAATATTGTGATAAGAACAGTAACACATCAACAACAATTTAAGTAAAGAAAGAAAAAGAAAATCATATTATCAAAGAGATTTGTAAATTTTAAATTGGCATAATTAATAATTATGGTGTTATGAATGATTAGTAGGTTGAATTTAAGATCAAAACGTTGCCGTAGTTTCTAAGTTTTAACTTAGTATAAAATTAATCATTAATTAGATTTTACTTATTCTGTAAAAATATATTAATGGTGAAACATTGAAATATTGGTGGATAATATCTATAAAATTATATGCTAATTCATATCTAACATAAATATATTTGAATATATTAATAATGAAAAATTCAAATATTGATGCACGATATCTATAAAGTTATATACTAATTCATATTTATCATAAATATATTTGAATATATCGCCAATTTTATTAACAATCACTACTTTTTTTATTAACAAAAAAGAATTAAGTAAATAATACAAGATATTTGAAGTGTTTAATATATATACAACAACTTTTTGTCAAAATAATTTTAGTAGTTTTAAATCACAATATATATTTTTAATGAAATTTAAAAATATCTTTTTATATACTTTTTTGTATATTTTTTTTTCCTAAAAAGTTTATCTTTTCAAAATTATATATATAATGCATTTTTTTGTTTATTTTTATATGGATGAAATCTCCATAGATTACAAGATATATATATATATATATATATATATATATATATATATATATATATATATATATATATATATATATATATATATATATATATATATTTATATATTTTATTTATTATATAAAAAATAAAAT
>Ga0214542_1012968_pt1 | contig 10347 bp, 4 predicted proteins | sample CNSS1metaG_FD_160096 | JGI IMG/M metagenome (GOLD analysis project Ga0214542, IMG submission 160096) | Root nodule microbial communities from cowpea collected in UCLA plant growth center, Los Angeles, California, USA - CNSS1 | ecosystem: Host-associated > Plants > Roots > Nodule | place: USA...
TTTTTTATATCAATAAATAATAATATATATATATATATATATATATATATATATATATATATATATATATATATATATATATATATATATATATATATATTATAGATAATTACTTATATAACTATTTTTTAATTATTTTATAGGTTAACAAATTTTTGCAACAATAAAAAAAAGTGAGCATACATGCTATATTTTTTAATTATTTTATAGGTTAACAAAGTTTTGCAACAATAAAAAAAAAAGTGAGCATACATGCTATTACATAAAGCATATATTTTTACTAATATATACAAAAGATAATTTAATATTAAACATTATAATAAAAAATGTTGTTCTTAAATACTATATTTAAATATAAAGAATGATTACAATCGTGCATTTTAGAAAATTGGAAGTATGAATTCGTGCAAAAAAATATAAGATAACGATAAGTTTGAGAAAATAAAAAGAAAGAAAGAAAAACACATTTCTCCAAAAGAAAAATTGTTAATAATTTTTTTTTTTTTAATAAATTCACTCAACTGGATGTAATGATCGTTATTGGACGTGAGATTTCGAAATTCATTGAATGTACTAATTCCTTATATATATATATATATATATATATATATATATATATATATATATATATATATATATATATATTGAGTTGACTTGGACAATTATACAATGTGTAAGGTTGAACGGGTATCAAGGAGTAATGAACGTTTGACCCCTTTTCAATAAACAAACGTAATCTTTTTAACTTTATTTTCATTCAACCAACCAATAATTGAGGGAGACTATTTTCTTAATATCATTCATTTTTAAAATAAAACTAATTATACACCATTGTGCTATTTAGCTAAAATTAAACAACTATTGTTTTGAAGTTTAATTACAATTTCAATGCTATAATATAGTTGGTGTATATTTGTGGAGTTTTTTATATTTTTAAGTGTTTGATTTTGGTGCTGAAAATATCAATTATTATGTAAGAAAGATTAAATAGGCTAAACAATAGCCAACTAGAAACAAATTAACTAATTAGATTAATAGATCACTAAAGTCATTGTGAGACTAATTACTTTAAATGCGTGGATGAAAATGGAGTAATTAATTAATTGCACAACACATATGTAAAAAGCATAATTTATACCTTTGTGTACAAAGGGATACTTTATTTTGGCACTAATTGTCATTTTAATCGGAAAAAAATTGTATTTGAAGAAATATAGACTCTTTTAATTCTAGTTATCAACTAACAAATATGTTTACCAAGTCATTCGGAGACCTAAATTTAAGAATGACAATGTGGGGCGAGTCATGCGGGATGGCCGGTAAGAAAAAAGTGTGGGAATGATCGAGCATTTTAGCCCGTTAGTCCACCAAGGTCTGTCCTACATAAGGATGTCAACGAGACAGATAGTCTACGAGTAGTAGCTCCCATATACCTTATTAGCTGGATAAATACCCGTCCTATATTTGCACCCGTATTCGTGAGGATATCTGTTATGCGGGTACCCACATATATTTTTAGTATCCACTGGTAGCCGCAGATATATAAAAAAAAATATAATAACATACTTTAATCATAAATTCAAATAAAAATACAATGCATAACATTCATAAATTTCAAACAAAGTACAAATAACCCATTTAAATAGTCCCGAGTGACAATTTACAAAAAAATGAAGATTTTTTAAAACCATCGATAAAAAATAACCCATTCAAAATCAATGTGTTAATGTTTTAATCATGTTTTTTTATTTATTTTTTAATTTAAATTAGAACATAGCAGGTACGAGTATCCATGAGTATTGATACTATGATACACGTTCCCGCCCGGTTAACATGCAGGTATAAAAAAATACCTATACCTGTTATCTGCGGGTATCCATTTACAATATTTATTTCCTACCCGTTATGGGTTTTATTCGTAAATACCTGCGGGTATGAATTTGTTTGACATCCCTAATCCTACATAACCTGCAGCCCGCATGCACCACCAACAACGGATTGTCCCGCATTTGGCTCGCATAGTTCGCATTAACTTAATTTTTTAAAATCAAGCATAACAAGTTGTGTGTTTCTTCAAATCAACTTATTTATTCATGTTTCTTCTCCGGTTCATCCAAATGTAGCTTGTTCATTCCCATTCATCCAAAAGTACCCCATATTCGCATTTTTTCCTTGTTTCTGTCCAATTTAAAGTTATTTCTATTTTCAATAGACTTGTAATTAAAAATTACAAATTATAAAATTGTGAATATTACTTATTTTAAGAAATTGACTTACATAAATTATTATTACTACTAATTGAAGTAAATAAAAAAAGTTATTAAAATTTTTATGGGAGTCGCGAGTCAAATGTTATGCAGTGAAAAAGAAAAATTAGCCCGCGTTGTCATTCCTACCTAAAATTGATTATATGTTTAAAAATTTTAATATATATAATTTATATGTATTATAGCTTAAGGGAAGTCTTAAATATTCCCAATTCAATTTATTATATTTATATTATTAAAGAGGTTAGATAACCAGCTTAAACCCATCTTTTTATATTTTCTTATTTATAAATACATAACCATATGTACTTTATATACATTAAATTTAATTTATGTCTCTTTCTTTTTTATTTCAGCATAACTGATATAAAATTTTGTCTCATCATAACCTTATCATAGAACACATAATCGTTACTTGTATCCTATAAATAAAACATAATATTATCATTCATAATAAAAAGTTATAATTATATAAATATAATATAAGGGATAAATGTGAAATAGTTATAAAAAAATTGAAATATTAAATGTTTGCTATAGAAATAAGTTATGGAACTAAAAATCAAACAAAATTAATATAATTTTTATTATGTAATAAATTAAAAGTATTTTAGTAATTTAATAAAGAATCAAATATAAAAAAAGAGATAAGTATTATCAAATGAGAACAAATTTAAATATACAAAATTTGTTATCAATATCAAATACAAATCGAAATTCTCTATTAAGTTTTTTTATGTGTTGTTGTCTGCCACTCATGTTGGTAGATTAAATTTATTTCTAATATATTTTAAAACATCAAAATGAAAATATTATGAACAATAAAATAATCACTTTCTCCAAACACTCAATTACATAATACTTTTTTTTTTTTGCTCTTTTAGGAACCAAACAAACAACTACTACCTATATTTAGAAGATTACTATTAAAAGTTGAACAATTAAGAGAAGATAAAATGGCTTCCTAAGGTGTTTCTCTTCATTGATGATCAATGCACAGTGATAACTGTATAACAAATTAAAAGAATACCTCCATACAAGTGACATCATCTTATAGCCCTTTTTATTCAATGACATCATCTTGGTTTAGAGAAATTTAAATAAAATAATATTAAAAATACAAAATAATTTATCATAAAGTTCTTATGACAATTTTAATTTTTTTCTGGGCTTTGTAGACCCTACCTGTCACTTTTTTTAATTAAAGATGTATGCATTTAACAAACACGAAAGTTCCTGCAAATCACGGAAGGGAAGTCAATTAATTATTGACTATTTGTGTAATTGCATTATATAATTACTGTATTTTATTTCTATTTTCAGAAATAAATTCATTAACTTCGTAAGGGTATATATATGGTGGCAGGGTTTGCACTAATGAAACAAATAATACTTCAGTATTATTTTAATGCTATTTGAAAATTTTCTAAATATATATAAATGGAGAAGATAGAGTAAATAATAAAAAGACACATTTGAGAAATAATATGAAGTCAGTTTAATAATAATAATAATAATATAAAATATATAAAAAGAAGGAAGAGGCAAATATGAAGTATGCTAAAACTGTGTGCTGAAGAGCAGTAGAAAGACCATTTGGTGGTTTCAGTCAAGCGTGATCTTCTGGCTATTAATTGTGGAATATCCTATAATTCAAAAACATATTTAAATGTGGAGAATTTTCAAAAGTTAAATGCACTCATTTTTAATGTGTTGATATGGTAAAAATTATCATATTAATAATATATTAAAATTAGCTACAACAAAATTAAAACATTTTACTTGTGAAAATATGTATTCACTTTTATGATAATACAAATAAAATAATAATTATTATTATTATATAATTATAAAATGAATTAAATAATTTTTGTAACTTTATTATAATTTTTTATTTACATAGGTATTTTTATAGTTAAAATGATAAAATTAATAAAATATTTATTTTAATTTTTAACTTTTTTATTTAAAGGATAAAATTCGAAAACAAATATGAACATAAAAATAAAAATCCCTCTGTATATAAATATAATAAATAGACGAAGCATCTAATAAATTTTGTATTATACCGATTTAACCCATATTTTAGATGAGTATAATTTATATATTAGGCCGACAAATCATTACCGGTTTTAAAAGATATAGACAAAATATTAAAAAATAGTTTTAAATAAGAAATTAAAAATAAAATACATTTTAAAATTTAAGTCATATTAATGAAATTAATTTTAATTTAAATATAATAATAATAATTTAATACATTTGTATGTATGTATTTATATGACATTCTAAACTTAGTTAGCATCAACCGTTCGGAAAAGTCTTTACAGGCAATTTTAAAACTTTTCCAATAAAATGAGAGAAGGAATTTTTTGTATTATTGAAACAATTAATTACAAAATATGCGATGCTTAAAGAATTTTTGAATCAAGTTTATAATTCATAATAGAGCTCTTAATCTAACTTAATTGTTTTTTTAACATAATAAAAAACTTAGTTAACTCAAACTCACACGTGCTAGGAAAAACTATTCCAGCATTAGAATAATCCCAAGTTGTTTAGAGGATTGGTTAGTAAATTGCCTATGAAATGCATGAGTGCATGTCAAGGGGACTTTTCTTTCTTTCTTTTTTGTTCATAACAAAAGTTGACCTGGGTATTCTGGTTACAGATTGAATAAATAAATAATTAATAATATTAATAATATATACTCACATATAGTGTCAGAAATTTGTACTGTTATATAATGAACTTATGGGTTTTTTTTCTTATGGTTATCATAAACTTTTTAATAAGAATAATATTTGGGAAAAAAATTCACCCTTTTTAAACTCTTGCAAATTTAACTCATTCCCATGTGTGTACACAGAATATGAGATGATTTCATGCGGCAAGTCCATATTCTTTATTTATAACTTTAATCATGTGTAAAGAAACTAACCCTTTAATGTTTATATATGTTAGAAAATTAGCTAATTAAATTTACTGTAGAGCGTTTATCTTATAAACATGATATAGCAAAGGAATTCAAAAAAAAAAAAAAAAAAAAAAACAAAAAAAAAAAAAAAAAATAAAAAAAAAAAAAAAATAAAAAAAAAAAAAAAAAAAAAACTCACATACAAAGAATGAGATTCAATTAAAGTGTTAATGAATTTCAAAACTTATATACAAGAAAGAATCACTAAATCACATATTACAATTTCAGTTAATTTTTTTTTCTCAATATTACAGCTTAAATGTTAGCTACTAAATGAAGAAGACACATGAATAATGTTTCTCACGCTACATGGTTTACGACTTAACAAACACTAATAAATTAGGATCTAATGAGACCATTTGTTGCATATTAACAACAAACACTCTGATACTGATCATATAATCTATGAATCTTTGATCAAGATTTTAATGAGTCATTTTTTCCATCATATTTTAATTAAGATTTGTGGGTAAGAGGTATTTGGGATCAACAGGTATTTGGGATCAACTATATGACCAGTTGCGAAACTTGCACAAAAAATATAGGGAGCCAAATTATATTTATTATATATAATTTTTTTAATTAGAAAAAAGTTCTTCATCTTTTCTATTCATTATCTCTGCTTAAAATAAACACACAGTAGAATTTAAAAAAAATATTACTATCATTTACTATTATATCATGCTATTATTTTATGTTACCAAACTATGAATACCATTTTAGATAAGTCATTCGTGCCTTATCAATTTGATTTTGTGGTATTGTCAAATTCGAGGTCGTTTTCCCCGAATTGCGTTGTAATGAATTTTTAAATTCATTATATTATAACTCTAAGAACTTTATATATTTGTTTTTTATTGTCTTGAATTCTTGGTTCTCATAAAATTTCTGAAGTTTAGTTAACGTAAATGCATTTTTTTTAATCTTTATCACAAACCTACTCTTTAAAAAAAATCAATTTTTTTACTTCAATCTCAATCTGTGTTTTTCAACCTCTATTTTTCAATCTATCTCTTTGTATTTATTTCTCTTCACACATTTTCATGATAATTTACATGGTGAAAAGATCTTATAGCCAGATAAAAGAACCCTAATCTCTTTTATAAATCAATGTCTCCATTAAATTTTTTTATTTTATCTTTTATTATAATTTTTCATAATATAAACTTAATATAAATAATATATAAATATAATTTTAAAAAATATAAATATATATAAAAAAAACAAAAAACAAAAATTGGGAGAGTCACACTGTCACCACATAGTTTCGCACCTGTATATGACAAAAGATAAAATAAGAGAAAAACTAACATATTATAAGAAAAAAATTAAATCAATTTGTTTGCCTTTTATATATATATTTTTTATTTTTTGGTTTAGTGCTTTATTTGTATTTAAATATGGTTATAAATTCTTATTAAAAAAGGAAAAAATTTAAAAGTTATATTTCAATATTTATTGAGAATAAAACTAAACATTTAAAAAATTCTTAATGAATTAGAATAATTATCTTCAATGAGAACATATTAATAAGTGTATTTTTGGGAATTTTTCTTGATCTTTTATTTCTTTCAATATATTCTTTTCATTTTCATAAAAAAAATAAAATTATCTTTATTTTAAATAAAGTCTTTAATATATATATATATATATATATATATATATATATTTATATATATATATATATATATTTTTTATATGAGATAAATACTAATCTTATTCATTTCAAATATTAAAATACATGCGCTTGAATAGTATATAATGATTATAAAATGTGTGTTTCTCATTGTAAATAGAACACTTTAAAGAAAAATATCATTCACCTAACTATAAAATTATATATATGGATATCATTTTAATGATCATCATATTTATATTTTTCTCTGATTTCATTATTTGTAATTCTCTTGTATGGTAAATAATATATTTATCATTAAAATTAAAATGAAACGAGAAGTAAATTGTACCATATGATGTTGAGAACACCTCGACACTATAGAGTGACATCATGTTGATTGAGAAATCAAGATTACACTATAATCTCAGTTAAAGACATAAAATATAGGATTAAGATGACAAAGAGATCAAGGTACATTATAATTAGTATTGTTGGTGAGGTAACTATTACTTAGTCATTCCACATTTGTTACTTATTCACATAGTTGACTTGAGCATCAAAGTATTTTAGTATGCATGAGCTTCATCCGAACGTAGGAGATATTTTTGCCTTGTGAGATTTATTTCAGGGTATATCTTTGTCTTGTAAAAACAAAAATATTGATTAAATTTCAAATTACATGAAATGTTGTAAGTTTGACTTTTTAAGTTGAACTATTGGATTGATAACATATTTTTCACAATTATTAGTAAACGTATGCTTTCATTAAATTTGACGGTAAGATCATTTTTTATAAATTATATCATTATTAGCGGCAATAGTTAACAATGTTACTCTTAGCTGAATTAAATAAAGTATATTTGATAACATTTTAATGTAAATGGTAACATTTTTCAAAATTCAAATAATTAATAAAGGGAATATGGTGGAAATCAATACGCAAGTTTAATATATATATATATATATATCTTTACAAATCAGCAATGATGCGAAACTCTGAAATTTTTGTTAAAGGAAATCTTACATTTCTAAATTTACATTGTCAATTGAATCTCTCTTAATATTTGGGAGACAAGCATAGTGTTAATGTACGAGTAGATTATTATAGAGCGAAAATTCCATGTAAATTCCATCGCGGGTCCGGTGTGTGAAACTTTAATGTTAATACAACACAAAGCTACTTAACAACGTTAGCTTCTATATATATAAAACAAAAAAAAAAAAACATAGTTTAAATCCAATTAAATTATTGTTCGTTGTTCATGTATAACACACATTTGAGACAACGAAAGTTATAATTTAAATGGAGACATATTATTATAAATATGTGTGTGTGCATACATATAAAAAAAAAATAGACAACAGAAAAGGAATACCATGAAGCGTAACATTTTTTGATGTAAAAAGTAACGAAAATTATATATTATAGTGTCGAAGAGAAGAACAGTAAAAGAAGTGAATTTATGATTAAAGGATAGTTCCAAGAACGTAGGAATTAAGAATCGCAGCATAGTGTACGCTGAGAAGAAAATTTCCAAGTTGGGTCTAAAGCCTAGAAAATTCATCTAAAGGGGTCCGAAAGTAATCGTTTCAATGGGGCAATGGGGTCTTCGTCTAGACCCAAAGAAAAGATCATAAAGTTTGAAATTCCAAGTAGCTACAATTGTTAACGACCAACGACCAAGTCATCGTTTCCACACATTCCACCCTTTTTTTTCATCGCCGTGTAAATGGAAACGCATATGCATGTTCTCTTTATATTCTTGCTTCCATTTTTCCTTTCAACAAGTGTCACCACCACAGCACCTACGTAGAAGCTTAGTACGAAGCTTGCACTTTCGGGAACATATATAAGTATTATTATCACACTTTTCTTTATATTTTCAATTTTCACCGCATGAGAAACAGCTAGAAACAATGGAAGAGGTAATTAACTCAATTCGACGCGCTTCTGAATTGGTTCAAAAGCTTGAACAAGACCTACCCAACTTGGCGAACCAACCAGGGACGCTGTCCCTGTCCATTGATCAGATAACTGAGGCTTTCACAGCTGCCAAGGAAAAGCTGTTGCTGATTTCCCGACACACCCAAACCTCGGAATCTCCTCCAATGTTGCTTCATGAAACGACACCCCAGCAGCCTCAGATGGATGCTACTCTAATGCAGGAGTGGTTAAGGTCTAGTCATGCACTAACCATTGATCAGTTGTTTCAAATGCAACGTGCTGCTGCAATGGGAGGGAGAGAGGTCGAAGATTCAGAGAGAACCATTGGATCTGAAGGAGATCAAGCCCAAGGAATCCACGCATCTTCTTCACGACCACGAAGAAGGTATCTATCTATCTATATCTTTTTAACAGTAATCACTTTTAACAAACTTTAACAACACTAACTGAAATTTCTTAAAATACATTTCATTTTTTGACTGAAAGATGAGATATGAAATAAGCGTGTTCAATAGGAGGGGACTACAGAAAGGTATTTATGGAGAGGTGTTTAGGACCCTCCTCGTACGAATAACAGATCACTTACAGATAAAGTTACCGACAATAATTAAATCAAAAAGAAGACAAAAGTACAGTAGTGGAGGGTTTTAGGTTTTTCCAGCTATAGCGATAAGCTTTAGTTTATGAATCTTAATGGGGGTGGCTCAAAAAGTAGAAGGAAACTTTCCAAGCTCTTTCTTGGTAATTAGGCAACGACTCACACAGACATCATATCAGCTACATTGTTGGTTAATTAACAACAGTAAAAAAACATGTTTTACAAAGTAGTTTCTCGGACATTATATGATTATGTCTCTAATTATACACATTAACTAGAAGCAGGGAAGCAAATCAAGAGAAGAAGAAAATTCTGGTTCCTGCCCCACAGTTTGGGAACACAGAGATGCCACCGGAGGATGGTTTCACTTGGAGGAAATATGGGCAGAAAGAAATACTTGGATCCAAATACCCGAGGTATGGTTGGTAGTGGTATAGATATAATTGCTAAAATAATTACACGTCTTCATCAATGCAACTTATATCAAGGGTATCGGGTCTTTTAGCTTACCTGTTAATATATATGACTATTTCTTCTTTCCTAATATTTTTTGTACTCTGAACTATCATAATGGAACAAAATAAAACGAAAACAATGTACCTGCCAACTTTGAAATGGCCAAAGCCCCATAAATAACATCTTCTTCATTATAATCTTCTCAACTTATATACTATCTGTGCTAACTAGTAGTCATAAACAAATCCACTGCATATTGATTTTGACAGATGTGGTTCCCATGCAAAGCATTTTTTTCGTCTGCGCCGTAACTGCTAAACATTCTTAACTTTTTTTCATGCCACACCTCCCTTCATTCTGAGATTCTTTTTTTCTCCAGTTAGAAAAGTCACCACCAATATATATATATATATATATATATATATATATATATATATATATATATATATATATATATATATATATATTATATTTTTTTATATAAAG
>Ga0214542_1012969_pt1 | contig 10345 bp, 11 predicted proteins | sample CNSS1metaG_FD_160096 | JGI IMG/M metagenome (GOLD analysis project Ga0214542, IMG submission 160096) | Root nodule microbial communities from cowpea collected in UCLA plant growth center, Los Angeles, California, USA - CNSS1 | ecosystem: Host-associated > Plants > Roots > Nodule | place: USA...
TATATATATATATGTATATATATATATATATATATATATATATATATATATATATATATATATATATATATATATATATATATATATATATATATATATAATTAACAAACCTATTTTCATCATAGTTTCATAATAATACTTTCACAATCATATACATCCTTAATCACATTTTTATTCACATATTAATAATTCCATCTCAAATTTCAAATATAAAAAAATTACATATTTTACTACAACATATCAAGTCAAGTCTCAAAATACCAACATCATTCATGCATAGCTTCATACATCCTATTTTTAAAATTAACTCAATCAATCATAGGTTGCAAAAAAGGAATTGAAAATTGAAAATTAACATATTTTCACTTCTTCTTAGCATGCCAAACCAGAAGACACAAACTACCACAATTTACATGCACTCATCAATTTAACACATCAAAACACAACAATTCAAGCAATTGAATACATCAAATTATAACATGCAAGACAAATTTTACTTCTATAAACAAAAATAGCTTTTGTCACCTCAAATGTAGAACAAGATTGAAACAACTAAACTACAAAGACGATTTTGTGCATCAAAACCCCAAATCAACCTCGAGAAGCCAAAACGAATAAATCACAAAGAAGAATGAGGCTCTTATCAAAATTCAAGCAGAAACAACAACCTTAAACTAAAAGAAAAAGAAAAAGGTTGGAATTTACCTTACATAGAGGAAGAAATTGTTTGGGTAGATTCGAAGAAGACTTTGCCACAAAGCCAAAAATGGTCTCTAATTCAAGAAAGGATGAAGATTCGGATGAGAAAGATGAAGAACAAGGTTGGGTTGAAGTGGAAAAAGGAACTAGAGTTGAGAGAAAAGACAAAGGCTTATATTTTTAGAAACTATGACATTTGAGACTGTGTTTTTAAAGAATGAGTTTTTACAATTGAGATACCCATGATATTTTGAATTAGTTATATGGAGGTTTGGATGATAAAGTCAAGAAAGTGAAGCTTAAATGCTTTTGTTATGCATGAGATCAAACTAACAAAAAAGGCCAGAATTATTCTTATTTCAAGATAGATAAATTAGTAATTGTTAGATTGAAGTGGTGATTTAAACCAAGAAAGGGGAGGGGTTGAATTGGTTGTTTAAAACTTTTTCGAAAGCTTAAAACCCTTTTGATTGAATCAAATAGACCACAAAATTTGAATGCAAAAGCTGTAGAACAATACACTTTTAATTGGTCAAAAAATAAAACAACAGATTAAAGTGAAATAAAGTGAGTGAGATGAAGGGAAGGGAATGGCACAATTGTTTTTATATTGGTTCACTCAATCACAAAGCTACATCTTGAGCTTGGTTTCCACTATGTTCAAAAGTTTTACAAATCACATACCAAGATTACACTTTTGAACAAAGAAATACACCAAGATATTCGAATCACAAAAATCTAGCCTACAACCTTGCAAGAATCACACTCACAGATCTCGAATCACATCAGGTAAACAAACAGAGGCATAAGAACTACAAAACCTAATGGTGACTTGTTAACTCATACTTTTTCAGTCGTTTTTAAAGTCAAACAAAACCCAAATAATTTCCCCTAATGAATTATAGAGAAAATGACTTAAGATCGAATCCAAGGAAATGATGTGTATTAAGTATAGCTTGCGTAATTAAATCTTGCTAAAAAAAAGAAAATAAAACTAAACAAAGGGGGAAAATTGAATCAATTAAAAGAAACTAAAAAAATGAAAATATAAAAACTAAATTAAATGCATGAATGGAAATATGCCATGATATGCATGAATGCAATGCTAAATGCAGGATATTATATGGAATATGAATGGGAATGATGAATTGAATCTAAAAGGGGAAGAAAGTGAAACATGTAGTGCCAACTTTATGAGAATATGCGTGAATATACTATGATAGTAGCAAATCAATGGTTGCAGCCATTTACTCAGCAAAACATAAGTGCATAGTGCCAATCAAATTGATTGAAACTTGCAGTAAAAATTGGTATGTGACAACATCAACACACCCACATTTTTTTTCACTAAAATGCAATGCATATTTAAGATCAAATGAAATCTAATGGGAGTGATGTAAAGAGGCTAAATTGGAATGAGAAGGTGTATATATGAATGAAGGATGTGTGTGCACATTTGCCATGATAAATTGCCACTGTAAGTCACGAACCACATACAAATTTAGATATTATGAGGCTGCAAAGAAATTAGACCACGACAGTTGTAAGAGTGACCAACAAAAGTCAAAATATATTTAAGCATAATAGTGGGCCGTGGATGTGTGAATGCTCAAGTATGACAATGGAGTTGGCAATTTAACCATGATGCACTAATAAAAACTAATAATCAGAATCAGAAGGCAAGGAAACTAAGATATTATTGGACTAACAAATGCATATACAAAGCTCTACGAATATCAATACCATAATTCATGACTTAGACACCAACTAATGCAATAAACTAAAGCTAAAATAGAAAGTTTAAACTAAAAGCAAAATCAACACCTTAAAATAGAATTCTAAACAGATTCATGGAATTAGTACTGCAGAAATTAACTAAAACTTGAAGGAATGGATTACTCATGGTTTCATCTACACTCGAGAAGACATCTCGATATTGTATGTCCACTTTGGGATCACGTGATTTTCAAAAGGAAATATTGACTTGTGCATATTACAAACCATGCTTAACACATTGATTCAAAAACAAAAACTGAACATTGAACTTGGAAAGCAATAAAGGAAATCTAAATTGCTTCAGAATTAAAGGCATAAATCATAACATGGAATTTAAAATTGCAAAAATTAAAGACACAAAAACTTAAAACACATCAAAGCTTAAACAACCAAATTGAAAGCCGAAAATCAGAAACAATAAGGAAGCATTGTATTTATTGCAAATTTGAGAAAAAATACACAAGAGAAAGAAAGCTTTGAAATTAAAATGGTGCAAGGAAGTGGGTGAACTAAGTAGAGCTACCTAACACACTAGGGAAAACCCCAATCTCAGAAGGCTACTTTGTGCTCATTAGATATGGACTGAACCCTCATACATTAAACTTCCTCTCCCTCACTCACAGGAATACGAAACTCTCGAACATGAACTCTCAAACCCTAACCTCCACACATTTCTCTTTTTCTCACTCTGTCAAGGGCCCTCACTCACAAAAACCTAATTTCTCCCTTTAAAAATCCCACACCAAAACCACGAAAACCTAACCCATTTTGTTGCTTGCTCTCGAATCTAGAATCGCAATCTTCAATTCTTTTCACCGTGTCGTTGATCATCCTTTATCGTGCCTCGTTTGTCCATCTCGAGTCAGCTTTCATTCCATCACGATCTCTACTTTAGATCTTCAGCCTCCACCATGCATCATCAGATTTTAGCGTCTAGGGATCGCTTTGAGATGGATTCACGTGATCAAGTTACAACACACATATGCTCTTTCGTAAAGTAATTTCTCTTGTGATTCCTTTGATCACCATCACGAAGGTTGGATCAGAAAAATGGAACAGTGCATTTTGGCCATCAGCAATTAAGTTGACCAAAGGTCTCTCTAATAAAAGATGGAAATTAGAGTCAATGGTTTATCATGCAAATCAGCCATTTGAAAGGGACTTCCTTGCAAACTAAATTATTCAAATGGGGGTCTTAAAAAGAAGAGAACTAAATGCAACAAAAATACTCTTAAAAACAACTTTTTTCTCATATTTTTATGAAAACTTTATTATTCTAGACAAATAACAAAAACTACTTAATTAAAGAAAACCTAATAATTATTTAAACTAAAAAGAAATTTTTAAAAAGGAAAAATACTGAAAAATGGAGTGTTAAATAAGGCATAAGCACTACAAAACCTGATGGTGGCTCTCCCTAGCCAACCATACACGAGTTCTTTAAGCTAATCCCAAGCCAAAATGCCTCTAAGATCAACCAAGATCTTCAATCTTCACCTTGTAGTTGTGTAAAGTAGAGAGAGAGAGAGAGAGTTTTCTAATGATGAATAATAGATTTTCGTGCTCAAAAAATCAGAATCGTGCCTTTGCTATAAAAAACACAACTTATATAGTCTGGTTTAAGTGAAATCAATCGGTTTAATTTTTCGTACAATCAGTTGATTTCACTTGACTTGAGTGAAATTAGTCGATTGAAAAACAATTCAATTGATTTAATACATTTATACTAGAAACTATATACAACAAGTCTTTTAAGCTATTAAAACCCATTTTAACAGATTAAAAATGACACACTAAGACTAACAAGACATCTAACCTATGTGATATAGCCTACCAACATGATGAAACATGTAACCATCATATTCTAAATATTATTTCCAAATTTAATACAATAGAAACATGATTCTTCAAGCGGATATTCATCAATCTTCATCAACCACATATGATCTTTATACACAAGACTTTATTAAATCTTTGCTTCAAACTTGCTTGTGACAACAGTAACAATTTTAAAATGTTACAAAAGGGTAATTCGTAACATTTTTTAATAGTTACAATAATAAAGTAAATTGTAACATTTTTGTAGTGTTCGTAAATATGCTAATTAGTAACATTTTTAAAAATGATTCTAATAATACAAAAAAGAGTTCCTAAAACCTTTTAGTATACACAACATATGTATAAATGTTGCCTTTACAAATGGTAACAATTTTTTAGACTTTAGCAACATTTTTTAAATGTTATTAAAACTAATAAATGTAGTAGTGTTAATCCCTTTTAGTCCATCAACTTTAGAAATATGTGAATTTAATATTTTTAACCAAATATTATTAAGTTTATTAAACGTTCTGAACGTGTTTCATGATAGCATTTGAATTGTTTACACCATTTATATGATGATACTTTTGTGAATCGTTGAATGAATGGGCATGAGGGTTAACTTTAGGCTTGGGGAAGTATTGAAAACATGATGATGATGATGATGATATTTGATATCCAGGTTTTAAATTGTTGTGATGTCGTGTTTGAATGAATGTAATTAAGCATGTATGGATGTTGGAAGCATGATTGATTGATTTTTCCATGCAATTGGATGAGTGGGTCACGCCTTTGGGGTTTTAGGGATTCTTGCAGGTGAATAAATCTGGATTTCACACATGAATTCTCGTGCACCGCTAGGCGGCAGGTATGCACTACCAAGCGACGCCCAATGCGCAACAGAAATATGTTTTTTAATGTGTTGGCAAAGGTTGGGGGACTGTAGGAGTTCATTTTTTTTGAATGCATATTATATTGATATAAAATGGACCTATGGTTACTATTGTGAGTCTAATGTATGGATATATGATTATGTGATGATATTAAACTCTTTTAATATGAGGAGTTGGATTAAAGGGACTATTGTAGGTGCTATTTGAGGTAAATTTATGACTTAGCATGAGTTGTATGCATTATTTGGTTGGTGGTTTGAGTTCCATATTAGCATGATTGATTCTTTGTTAAATTCAAATGTTGACGTGGTCTCCATTAGTGAATGGATGTGTGTGAAATTAAGATTGATGCATATGATGTATGGTAGTGCATTTTGAGACATGTTGAGATATATGAACATGTGTTTTATATTCTTGATGTATGCCTTGGATGGTGGGATATTGGACACTATTTTGGGAATCACAAACCAGTAGTTTCATGCTACTAGTATAACACCTAGTGGTGTTGTTGGATTACTAAGTGATAGGCAGAACAAGAAGGCCTTAGAGGGTGTGGCACCAGGCGGTGTGCAACAGAAATCGCTGGGCGGCGCTTCTACTCCGCAGGGAATGGTCTAGGCACATGTTATGGGTTTTTGTGTGTTTTACGTGCATAAGTGTGATGGCCTGGTTATATGTTCTCGTTGAGAACTTGGGTTTATGATATGCTTGAATGTATTACAAGCAAGGAGGTTTGTAATTGAGTTTGGACGCGTGATAAATACGGACGGGGAGGTTCATATTGGTGGTACTCTTGTGTGAAAGGTACAAGTGAGGATGTTTGTAGGTTTTGCACTCACATTTGATTGTTTTACGAGTAAGGAGGTTCATAATTGGTTGTGTTCACACGTGTTGGACTACGAGTGGGTAAGTTCGTAGAGGTTGGACTAAGAGTGGGCGGGTTCGTAGATGGGTCTGGTATCCTTAATGTATGGATAATATATTGATGTGTTTTGATGTGCTAGTCTCATATAGGATATGAGAATATGGTTGCATAATTACCTTGAGATGTAAGGTTTCAAAGTATGGTAATCTTGTCAAATTAAGTTGTTTGGGTGACATGTTCTTGTTATATATGTATGTTTTATTTTGATAAGCTCGTCCTTTTTGTTTGTGGTTATGTGATGATCATGTGGTAATGTCACATGGGAGTAGATGTGGTTTCAAGTGATGTTGGCGAGGCGTTGGTGTGGAGATGTGTGCTAGCTTGGGGTTTTTATTAAGAATCATATTTTTGAATACTTTTAATTGGTTTTGGATTTTGGAGTTGTAATACTACATTTGAGAATTATTGGTTTTATTTTCGACCATTGTTAAAGATTTGAATTTTTCCTGTATGGTATCATATGTTTTTATTTTTAATTATATTTTATTATACCAAGTAATATCCGCCTAAGGTGTTACAAAGATCCCTTGAAAAAAAAAAGGTGATGATGGAAATAAAGATCGATTGATGCAAAAGATTGAAAATTTATAATTTTTTTGTTTCACAACTATCCTTGTGTAAAACTCTAACCCATATTGAACCATCTGATCATGGTCACTAAAAAAAGTCTTTGAGCTAGAACAACTTCCGCTGAAGTTTTCTTTGGGTGAGGAGGGTCTACATATGTTGCGGAATCTTTTCCTATCGAATTTTAGGTCTTCTATTTTTTTACGATGGCACCATTATAATTAAACTTCAAAAATAATAAAATATGAATTAGATAAAAATGTTAAACACAAATGCAATTATAGTAGGTAAATGATAGAGTGGAATTGAATTCATTATCACAGTAAACCATAACATTGCAATCATTAATAAAGGAATTAATTACAAACAAGCTACTCAACTACTTCCCATCATCTACTCATTAATTTATTCTATCGTTGACGTGGTGGCATGTCCTTTAGATGTTTGGTATGGATGGGATTTAAGCACACAAAATCATAACATTGTTCCATATTTGATCATCCTATTTGTTCCTTTTTGCTAATATTTTCCAAATGTTGCTTTCTATATTGAATTGTGACACATCATGTTGGAAATATTTACTCATTAATTTCCTTTAATTTCCCGATAACTATCACTTGGCGTTCCACTATGGATGAATTATTTTCAAAATGAGAGTTTTCAGTCCCCATAACATCTATGAAACCATCTAGTTCAATAGTCAACTTCTCATATTGTGAGTTCCTTAACAAATGATTAGGGCTTTCATTTTGATCCATGAGATGATAAGGTACCATCATGTGAAATAAATGGCATAGGTTGAGTCAGGTCGGGGTTATACTCATGCATCTATGAGAGCAAAGGTGGAGTTAGGTCAATACCACCTTCATTGCTCCTAAATCTAATCCATTTGATCATTAAGATCCACCTCCAATCTTTCTTATTGCCTTTGACATCTTACAATGATTTGTGTTCACACTTCACCACCTGTTGCATGATCTGCCACCAATAGTTCCTCCATCAGGTCATTGTGCCAAATGGGTTTTGTTGAAATGACAAAAAATAATGTCAAAAATAAGTGGAAATCTTAAAAGATAAATGGTGTGATGTCTATGAGTTCATTGAGTGGATTTGCGCGGAATGGAATATCCAATTGCTTTGAAGTTGAGGATGAAGTATCAGACGACTTGAGCAAGGTATAATGAATGAATGTTTATTTAATTTTTATATCAATAGTTCATAATATGTTATCAAGAATTGTATCATGTTCTTCAATTTCAGGCAAGGCCTATTTATTTAAAAATGACGTAAAAATGAAAACAATCTTCTACTTTTAAAAAAGACCTAACGTTAGGGATTTCTGTAAAGGTAATGTTGCTCCAATACCTAACCAAAGGGCAACTACAATACCAATTAAAAATATGGCAGTTATTACTAGATGACGAAATGGATTTTCGAATTTATTAACATGCTGCAAAAAGGGTATTGTTAATAATTCGAAGGTACCAAAACCATTAAAAGAATGCCCAATGCGGTGAAATGGAGGGTTAGTCCTATTAAGCACTACAAATTGATGGAGGAACTATGGGCAACAGACTGTGCAATAGGTGGTGGAGTGCAAACGCACATAAAGCAAGACGTTAGAGGCAACAACAAAGATTGGAGATGGATCTTAACGATTAAATGGAATACATTTCAGATGAACCTTTGTTTGAAGGTGGTACTTACCCAACTCCACCTTCACCGCCGTTGATGGATGAGTATAGCCCTAACCTGACTGATGAGTCCATCTTCAAGAATAAGGAAGCCAAGGAGAAGTCATGCGGAATTGATGAAGCTTCCATGGAGAAGGATGAAGGTGCGAAAGTTAGAAGATGAGAGGAGAAGTGGTGCAGCAATGGTGTTTAGAGAAGCTCTCAAGTGAGGTTGGGCCAACACTCAAGGAAGGGGGCTAGAGGAAACCAAGAAGGAGAACTCTAGCCTAAGTTGATTCACAAAAAGAGAGGAGTCTAGAGTCATCTCAATAGAATTTCTCTACTATATTCATGAATGAAAATACAAGGGTCCTAAGCTCTCTATTTATAGGCTAAAATGAGACCAAGGAGTCTCCAAAAAGTGGAGGGAAAAAGGAGTCAAAAAAGTTGAATTTTGGAGCCAAAAAGGAGCATGTGGGAGGTGTGACTTGCCACCTAAGCAAGTCACACTTGTCTTGCTATGGGAAGCTAACTCTCATCCTTGGAGAGCAAGTTTGAGAAGCTTCTAGGCTTTTCTAGAGTAGACACACTACTCTTGGCCCATTTGGCCCAATTCTCCTTTTTGGTCCAAAATTACTTCTAAAGCCCAATTTCCTCTAAGGCCCAATACATGGCCCAAAGAAAACCCTATTCTACTGGGCCCAAAATACAAAGCCCAAAATAAAATCCTAATCTAGTATTTACAAGCAAAGTGTCCTAGGCTAGGTCTTCACATCTTCCTTGGCCCATGTGAAGTTCATCTTAGGCCTTGCATGCGCATTTAAGGCCCATTCCTCTTTGTATTCTCCTAGCCATGGCTCTTATTGTTGGTCCCTTGGCTAGAGGCATCTCATCATCCCCTCCCTCTTGAGAAGGATTTGTCCTTAAATCTGAAATTTCTGCCTCATCATCTGTACCACACAAATATTGGGCTGACTCTCTTTGCACGTCCAACTAGCTTAAGCAAGCTGCTGGATACAATGAATCCACACTAAGAACATTAGTAGGCTGCTGGCAGATATTATAGTCTAGGCCCAAATACACTACATAATAAGCCCATTTATTAGACTGAAATTAAATCATTTAAAAATATGTATTTATTTAATGACAAAGAAAAAATTAAATTGGCCAAGCCATTGGCCCAAGCTGAAAAGCCCTGTAGGGTGATATTCATGATCCCCTCCCTCTTGAAGAGGATCTGTCCTCAGATCTAGAGGATTCTTTAAGGCCCATATATTTGAAAGCTTGATTCCTCCAGGATAAAAAACACATCTACAAAAATCATCAAATAAATTTTCATTAAAATTCTTGACATCATGTAGACTATGTTTTCCGAAGACACATGACAATGGGATTGTATGTTTGGAAATATTTTCAATGAAACCCACTTCACTAAAACATTGATTTTCACTTTGACCTAATTGAGTCCAAAAAGGTAATTCTAAGTCAGAGATTGACTTTTGCAAATCTTATGAGGAATATGGAATTACTCCCTTGAAGTCTATGCAAGAAGTCGTAGGATGTTGTATCTCTACTTCCCTAAGCATTATTTCTTTCCTCTCAATCTCTTCCTCTTTTCTGTTAAACTTTGCCTCTTGTCTTACTCTCTTTTCCTCTTCATATTCTATTCTCTTTTCTTCCTCCTTTTGTTTTCTCAACTTTTCCTCTTCTTCTCTCAATTCTTGCTCAAATTTCTCTCTTTCTTTTTGCTCTCTTTTTTGAATTCTTATTTTTTTCTTTTTCTTCCTTCATCTCTCTTAAGAGTATTGTGAGTTTTTCCTCCTTCCTTCTTGCTATCTCAATTTTCTTTTTCTCTATCTCACGATCTAAATCAAAGGAAGGTGGTATGAATGTTCTTCTCATGCATGCTCTCAACTCACTCCAATTTTGAATGGGAGATTTTCTTCCTTTTTCCACTCTAAACTGCCTATAATCCCACCACTCTCTTGCATGTC
>Ga0214542_1012976_pt1 | contig 10339 bp, 8 predicted proteins | sample CNSS1metaG_FD_160096 | JGI IMG/M metagenome (GOLD analysis project Ga0214542, IMG submission 160096) | Root nodule microbial communities from cowpea collected in UCLA plant growth center, Los Angeles, California, USA - CNSS1 | ecosystem: Host-associated > Plants > Roots > Nodule | place: USA...
GCTTTGCTTGCATCCAAAAGGAGAGCCACTCTAGTAACTCTCGGCCAATGGTAGCACATTGGGCTCGACCCAAATGATCCCAACAAGTGTTCTAGCTTTTATTGAAAGCAAAGCCTAAACAATGGCCTAATTTAAATCTAGACTACTTTCTTCATGCATCATCTCATATTTTAGAGATTTCTTTAGCCCATGTAAATAATGTAAAAAGCCCATGATTGACTTGATCATCTTATGAGAGGCCCATGTGAATCTTTCTCATCATGCTTCTAGTGATTGGGCCTTGATATGGGTTTGGGCTTGTTGATGCACTTGAGCTTGGGCTTGTTGGGGTCACATCAGGAATTTCATGCTCTCGTACTCAACAAAGTCACATTTCATACCAGGTGAGAAGAAATATTTTTGATCTCTCACTTGTAAAATGGAAATGAGCAAAAAAATTGAAGACCCTATTTGTAAATGCAGATAGGTAAAATTTCTATCATTTATTTGTAAAACACATGTGCAAAAAAAAATTAAAGACCCTATCAATAAATGTAAATAGGAAAAATGTTGATCACTTACTTATAAAACGTAGGTGCAAAAAAGAAATGAAGACCATGTTAATATAGATGGGGAAAATGTCAATCACTTACTTTTAAAATGCAAGTGAGAAGTAAATTGAAGACCCTATCTGTAAACTGCTGATAAGAAAGATTTTGATCACTTACTTGTAAGGCAATTAAGAAAATTTAAATGATGGAATTAGTTTACTTCTTTATATGGTTTTAGTAATATATGAGCTTCTAACTTTGATTTTGCAGTCATATTTAAAGATTAATTTAAATTAACAACCCATATCAGTTGGAGGTGGAAGAAGCCAATTTAAAAAGGCAATCAATCAAGGCATCTCACAAAAAATAAAGAAAATCAATCAAGGCATCTCACAAAGAAATAAAGGTGATTTATCAAGGCACTTTATAAAATATTGGTGACCTTTCAAGGCACCTAGTTTAAAGCACTGAACCCAAAAATCAAAGTGACCTTTCAAAGTGCCTAGTGATCTTTCAAGGCACTGAACTTAAAAATTAAGGTGACATTTCAAGACACTAGGCCCAAAATTAAAGGTGACATTTCAAGGCACCTAGTAACCTATCAAGGCACTAAAAAATATTAGTGACCTTTCAAGGCACCCAAGAAGAAATAAATGGTGACTCTTTAAAGCACCTAAAGAAGATGAAAAGTGACATATTAAAGTTACCATAAAGAAAAAAGGAGACATAATATGATTTGCACTACTAAACAATGGTAAAAGGACGTCAAAGATAGTAAAAGGAGAAAGATGATCAAGTATCATCCTAAATGATGATCAAGAATCATCTGATCAGTTAAATAATGATAAAGCATCATCTGTTCGATAAAAAGATTATTGGGTATCATCTTAAAGAAGAAAGATTATCATGTATTATCCTAAATGATAATCAAGAATCATCCTATTAGTTAAAAGATGATCAAGCATCATCTGGTTGGTGAAAAGGTGAGATCAAGTATCATCCTAAAGGATAAAGATAAAGTTTCATCCTAAAAGAGAAAAATGACCAAGTATCATCCAATCCAGAAAAGGAGGATCATGTATCATCCTAAAGGAGAAAGATTCACCTAATCAAAAAAAAGATTATCAGGTATCATCCATCAAGTATCATCTAATTAAGTTATAATTAAGGTAATTGCATGCCATTTGGTCAAAACAACATTAGTGTGAATTTGAGGCATCCAGGAAAAGATTCGACTAAGAAACATTAAGGTAAGTGTTCAGTATCTGATTATAATTTTATCGATCACCAATTGGTCGAGGGTGTCTATTCAAAAAAGCCAATGGTAACATTTACGTTAGGTAAATACTTGGTTATTAAAATTTAATACTTAGGAATTGAAAGATAATATAATAGGGTTCTTTGAAGGGTGTTATGTGGTGGTAGGCCAAATGTTGATCACATCATTAGGTCATATACCAATTGATACAGGAGTGGTTTCTTTACATTTTATATCCTTTTTAGTCTTTTAGGCTAAAGGCTAGGGAGCTATGTGGTGTTAGGCCCAATGCTAATTGGGTCATTAAGTCTTAAGTCGAAGTACCAATTAAAGTCCAAGTTTGGAAGACGAGCTTTTTAAGTGTAACGTTAGCCTTAAGCTTTATAAAAGCTAAGGCTTGGGCCTATGTAGTGTTAGGCCCAAGGTCGATTAGGGCTTAGGTCGATCAGTTTGTAGGCCCAAGGTCGGTCTAGTCTTTAACCTAATGCTAGTGTGATCGTTATGACAAGAGTATGAGGTAGTAAATGAAGAGTTTTAAGCTGATAACACACTGTTCGGAGACATGGCAAGAGACCTAAATTAAATAGGGAAATTTAATGAGCATTGAAGGAGAGGAGAACCCACAAGATAAAAAAATGGACATAAATGAGAACCTTGGGGGAGGAGAAGGACAAAAACACTTTGAATGTTCGGACTAATCAGACTTCGATTTTTTGACTAGAAAAGTTATCAAAGCAAATATATCTCTACAATTTTAGACTAGTTTGTCAAATGACCCATACAATCTCATATACCTAAATATGCAACCAACTCAAGAAAAAAAAACAAAAAAAAAAAAAAAAAAGGACAAAAACAAAGTTATTATTAATGAAAAACTTATTGATAGTTTATTTTCTTTTCTCTACTAGAATTATTATGATAAACTCAAATCTGAAAAATAATAAACAAATCACAAAAAACATAGAGATAAAACAAAGAAATATAATTATGGAGAAACGATATTTTTTTTATCAAATAAAACTTGAATAGTTAAATTTTGTTATTTTCATATCAAGCTTGAATATTTAGACTTTATTTCATTATTGTACAAATCTAACTTACACGATTTTTAGAAGTATTTTTATTATTTTATGAAGTTTACTTTTCAAACCCTTTTTCAAATTATTTATTATCTATTTTTACTTTTAATGTAATTAATTTTGAAAGTTAAATTCTTACATATAAAAAAATATATATATATATATATATATATATATATATATATATATATATATATATATATTGTGAGATTTTTTATGAGGAAGATATCGAAAGATTAGAATATCACTTTAAAATAATAAATATACGAATCTTTCTACTTATATATTAGTTATTTTATTTAATTTTATCCTGGATGGAACTTCAAACTTACGAGAAAAAAAACCTCTGGTCCGTTGTCAAAATAAAATGAATGTAATGTACCTGATCAGGAAATAGCTTTAATGATCCCACGGACAGAAAATAGATTTGATACTCCAACGGTAAAAAGAAGAGAGTTTAATCACCTTTTTTTAGTATTTTCAAAAGAAACTCTTTAAAAATATTAAACTTACATAAGAAGGTAATTGTAATAATATAATTACTTATAAATATAACATGAAATAATCGAAAAATAAATAAATAAGAGTTTGATCATGCAAGAAGGTCCAGTTCTTGATGCATTAAAAGACTGAAAAAGGGTGCATAGAAAAAGCATATTTAAAAGGAGGTATAGAAAGTTAGATAGCACGGAGTAATGAGTGGGTTTTATGATGAAATTCGGTGCCAAAGAAGTAAAGTGATCACTTTGACATTGAAAATGTGTTATCAAAGTCCAATGTCTTCAGATTTCTGAATTAACGCATGGGACTCTTCTGCTATGCCAGACACATTGCATTCAAATCAATATTTCAGAACCATCTTACAACTGGGACCAAGGACCACAAACAAATATAATCTACCAACACTATTCATACACAATTCTAATCCATCTAAATTTATAATAGTGCTGCTAAGTTTCTGATTCATCATATCAATCAGGATTTTTCTTTTGAAGGAAAAAACTACCAGTTCAGTGATCCAGATCTTAAAGGTTAAAACTATTATTGATCTTAGAAGTTGCCCCATTTCTTCTAAATATTATTGGTTTGAATCGCTTCGCACGTTTTGCTGGAATCAGTGACTGCTTATGTTCTTGTCCCACGTGAAACCAAACGGCCCAAGACACACATTAATCATAGAAAGAAGTTACATATGAGTATCAAAATTGAAAAAGAAAATCATAATGGCTGAAAAAAATTTAAGGCACCGCAACATATTCTACAATTTCGGACCCATGATAGATAGTTTTATGATGTTTTCTCAGTCCTGTGAACAGGTATCATGGCAGATAAAACATAATTTTAAGCTGGGGTACAGACAAAGACAACATTAGATAAAAAGGCCCCACCAAAATTTACAAGAAATTTATACAGAGAAATAAAGCAATTATGTCCTCCATATATATATAACAATAAGAATTCAAAAATCAGAAGCTCCCCTCCAATAATAATAATAATAATAAATAATCAACGAAACACAGAAGAAATATATATAATGAAACACATGGTCACGATTAAAATTTAAACTCTCCTCTTCTAGCAGCAGCAAAGTCCATCTTTGAACATCTTGGGTGGTAGAAGTGAATGCAAGAACATAACTGTCAGCAATCAATGTAGGTGCTGTTCATCTCCTTCCCCCTTGTGGATGTGCATAGCAATTATGAGATTCTCAGTCAGAAGAAGAGGGCTTGACCTTCAAGCGGTACAAGAGTTTCTTCTTCTTAGAGCTTTGGTTGTCAATGGTGAGAACCACTTTCCCAGGTTCACCAATTTTGTAATTGCTGCAAAGCACCGGTTCTTCTGATGAACCAACCTTTCTAGCCTTCTGAATGATCACAGTATAGCTTCCCTCTGAACTTGGCACAAACTCTGCACCATAGCTTACGTCCCACCCTATTACTCTGAGTTCCCAAGACAGTAGGGAGTTCTGCATCATCCCAAGTGAAACAAAATTTCAATGCATTAATTACGCAAATTGCTCACCAAGTAACAATTTTCTACCTACTCACACCAAGTCATAGTAATGGAATAGATATAGAGTAGGATTCAATTACTGATCTAACCGTTTTGAACTACATCTACACAAGATTTTCAGTTTTATTTATTCTATGATTCTATAACTAACAGAATTTTAATATTATAAGGTTGAGCTTTAACCATTCAACTCAACTCCAAAAAGACATTAATTGTATACATTGAAAGAATAGAATAATTATTTTTTCTGATCTTCGACTGATCCGTTGTCTTTTTTCTAGTTTAATAAATCATTCTTGGATGCTCTAAGATTCAACATGTCTTTTTCTTTTTTGTTTTCGGGCTGAATTTGCGGTAGCTGATCATGGGTAACCTAGCTAATCAGCATCACAGTGCTGTTTTCTAGCCTAGATGATGAAAACAAAAGGTTAATTAGTAGTGGAAAAGGATTTTGGCTCGTAGCTATATTTAGAACTGAAATAAAATAAGAACACTTATGTTTCCAATTCGAGTATGGTCTTTCCTCGTTTATTAATTATTCTTTATTTACTAATTATGGTGTATTGGCCGAGACATGTCATATCGGGGAATGGGTCTGCCTAAATCTGTAGCATGAAACAGGAGGAAAAGGAAAGGTATGATATTAAAATCTTGAGAACTGAGGAATCCTAGGAAAGATTCCGAATTCCAATGCTGCATTCATTGGATTCCCCCTCTGTCGAGATCAATCGATTCCGACAAAAAAACAAAGAGGAAAGACCTAACGCACCTCAGTAACAGGAAACTCCACGGTATGTTTTGCTGCTGGTCTCACTGTAATTTCTGTGACAGCATCGGAAATTCCGAATTCCCCATCTTTACTTAGTCCGCCATACTTCACCGGAAGTTGCTCAGCAGCAATATATCTGTGATATCCACATAACAAATTAAGCTACAAATTGGGACAAAACGCAAGCCAAACTGAAAACACGCGAATCAAGAAAACAGTGTATTTTGTGTTCACCTCAAAAGTGTCTCGGCTGATTTGGAAGGGCCAGCAAAGACAAACTTGCTTTTGGTTCTCTGAGTAAGAAAAGGACTTATCATCCTGTTCACTGCCAAGTACCACCATGGCACATTGATAAACACCTGCACCAACAAAACAAAGGAGAGTATGAAGAAAACATAACACACGTTAAAATTGAAGGGAAACAAATAACGTATGAACGAATCAAGGTTTTAAATGCGATTTCAGATAAATGTAAAGGGAGGGTTGTTTTTGTCTCTGTATCGATGGCTCCAATGGCAACATTAGTCACAATTTCAAGAAGGCCAAACCATGGATGTAGTACTTCAGTGGTTTTCCACCTCATTTCTAATCAGAATTGAAGTTTGAAATGGGTAATCAGAGATTCCATTTCTATAATTTTAGTCAGAGAATTGTACCAAAAGTATAAGTTTTGTTCTTTCAAAAGTGTATAAGTTTTGGCAATACCTCACTATCCAAATTTATCTGCAAAGAGAATGGGTTGAATGCATGCAGTACCTGTTTGGCTACAAACTCAGGATAGTTATCCTGAAGCAACTGCAGGGCCTGTTTGGTAGCCTGTCTAAGCTCCCACTTGGCAGGTCCAGGAGAGTTCTTGAGATCATTGACTTGAACAATGGTGCTTATCCCACCAGGGGTAAAATCAAGCTTCCTGATACTCTTCTCCAGGAACTGAATCCTCCACCTAAGGAACCTGTGCCTCTTCTCCTCATCAGAGAAACTCTTCTTGTACAACTCCTTGTTCTGAAACTCCCCATAGATGTTATAACACACAGGGTGACCCTCCTTGTCAAACCCATGCATGTACACCGCCTTCTCCAAATCATCCCCCAAATCCTCCTCCAACAGCTCCTCCATCCCGAACTCCTTCCTCCACCGAATCGTCCCCTTTATCATCGCAAACGCTTCCTTCACCTTGAAATCCCTCGCACGCAGAAACTTCAGCAGAATCACATCGCTCCTCTCATCAGCAAGAAGCGGCACTCCCCAAATCGAAACCTCTTCGGGGGAAGCCGAACCACCTTCCACCTTCGCTTCCTCCTCAGACACACTCACCGGCACAACGCTCTCCTCGATAGCCTCCACCGTTTTCGCTCCATCCTCCGCAACAGAACCACCATCGCTAACAGCCGCTTTCTCTGTACCAACCTCCGTTTCAGTTTTAGTTTCAGCTTCAGTCTCCTTCACTTCCGCAGCTTCTTTTTCTGTCGCTTCTGCCACGTCAGTACCAGCAGCAGCAGCAGCAGCATGAACCACGTGTTCCTTCTCTTCCTCCACGGGCTTCTCTTCCTCCTTGTTGTCGGTGGCATCTTCGGGTTTTTCATCTTTGGGAGAAAACTCGTGCTTTTGGAGTGCTTCCTGAATGAGTTGTTTGAGTTCTTGCAGTGCCTTCTTCTCTGTTTCTGGCAGGTCCGAGACAATTGTGCTTTCTTCCTTGAACGAACCTGATTCCGGAATGTTATCTTTGGAAACCTCCGTCTCGGTTTCTGGAATGTTCTCCTTCTCCGGGGATGCTTTTTCTTCTTCTTCTACAGACACAACAACGTTGGTGTCTGATCGCTCAGCAGGTGCCACGTCAGCGACCACCGCTTCCTCTTGAGCTGTGCTTGTCTTTGAAGCTTCTTCAGCCATGGTTAAGCTAACTCAACTCTCAACAACGACACTTTCTTTGATCTGAACAAACAAAATTCGAAAGGAAAGAGAGAATTCGATGTGGGGAAAGTGAGAAATGGAAAGAGGGAGTTATAGAGAGAGACCAGACTGTGCCAGCTAGGAATGTGGGCCCTAGCCCGGATGTAACGGTGTTATTACACTCTGTACCCAACAGAGTGGGCCTACCTGCAAGTTTGAGGGCCCAATCAGTTAGAACTGGGAAGTAACGGTCCCATTTAGGGTATGCATGCATTCACGTTTTGTGTGAGAATATTTGTTTAATTTAAAAAAAATTAAATATGTATTTTTTCTATCCATTTTTACTGAAAATTAAAATTAATCTTTTTTCAAATTTTGATCTAATTTAGTCTCTTAATTTTAGAATTACGTAAATCTAATATTTTTAACTAAATATGGTTAAGTTTATTTGACGTTTCAAATGTATTTCATAATAATTTTTTAATTATTATTAAAAAAAATATATGTTAAATGATGTAAATAACTCAAATATTATAATAAAATATTAAATAAAATTAACCAAATTTGATTGAAAAAATTAAATTCAGTTCTAGAATTAAGGAATTAAATTGAACTAAAACTTTGAATTATCAGAGAAAAATATTTATAGAAAATAAATTAAATTTTGAGAAGTTTGATTGACCTTTGATGATGAGATTGGACAGTGAGTTTGCCTTGGATGCGTTGTACCTTCGTTTGCTTTCAATTGCAAACAAGCCGTTCAACAGTTTTGTTTTGGCCCACATCGATCACTAATATTTGTTAACAATGATTAGTAATGGCTTTTTTAGTTTCAAAAATGAGTTTAATATTGTCATTAACGTTGGATGATTGATTGTTTATTCCTAAGTTGGTTAAATAACCGCGTTAAGGAATTGTTTGCCTTTTGAATATATTATGTTGTTCCGCCATCCTTGCTGTTATTTGTCGGGACTTTCAATCCTTTATGTTTTATGCTTTTAAAAAATGTTGTCTGCACTTGTTTTTGATTTTTGCACTTTACACTGTCCAAAATAAAATTTGTTTTTTCATAACGTTAACTTTATTTCATCCAACCAGAGGTCTCTCGTACTTACACACATGTTTCTAACTGAATTCATAAAATAATTATGTTACTCATTAAACAACCACGGATGAGAACAAATTCTGAAAACTGAGTCACTGAATTCAATTATTTTTAAAAACAAAATACAGAATATAAGATTCACTGTTAAAAGCTATTTATTTGTAAGTTTAATGAGTGTGCATTGAAGGATATTAAACAGTTTTGGCTATCATCTAATCATAAAAAACTATTATGATTTTTAAAATAGTTAATTTTAAAGTGAACAAACTTATATAGTTTATAATTGGGTAATAGTGTAAAATTGTTATAGTTTGTTTGTATTCAACTTTTTTTTTTTTTTAAAATGGAGATGCACTTGCATAATGTAGGGTCTTTTTCTCTCTCTCGTGTCTCTTCTCTTTCTTTTTCTTTTCTTTTTTTTTCCATTTCATGATATAATAATATATGCAAGAGTAAATAATTTCATCAAACGATATTTACCTGCTTTGATATAAATTGAATTTTTAGTACTAAGCTATCAAATTATTTTCCTTTTAGAAAAATTTGCAAGTAAACAAACTATGACTAGATCTGAGATTCGGACACATTAAAAACAACCTAGGTCTTAAAAAAGTATATTAAAAATTATTATACAAGACTATTATGTAAAATGATGAAAGACAAATTAGATTTTGGATCACCACTTATAAAGGGCTTTTAGCTCAGGGGGTTTCTTCCTGCACCCCCAATATTTCTTCTGCACCTCCAAATATTCACGGTTTTCCATTTATGCCTTTGGAAAATTAAATAAATAAAAAAGTTTAATTAGGTAGACGCAATAATTAAACAATTATGAATGACAGAGTTAGTTGGGTGCCTGAATTAATTTCCGGCCAGTGGTTTATATACCCTGCACCCCTCTTCAGTTTCACTTACACTTTCACTTACACTTACTTTCACTTTCACTTTCAGTGCAAAAAATTTCGTTGGTGGTTGAGGTGTGAAATTTTCAGTCAAGGGTCCACTCTTATTTTACCATTTGCTTTGCTTCATTTCTTCTCGGAAAAAGAGGTACGTGCATTTAGAATAGAAGTTTATATTTGATAAGTTTATCTCTGAGATAAATGTTGGTGCGTTTTTAATATTTCATTCTTACATTTTACGGAAGTCAATACGGAAGTGTGAAGTCAAGTTATTTTTTCATATACGGAAGTCGACTTCCGGAAGTGCATATGTAAAACGGAAGTCGACTTCCGAAAATGTATGTGTGAAACGGAAGTCAACTTCCGGAAGTGTATGATTTAATCGGAAGTGGAAGTGACGTGTAAAATTTTTATAGTGTTACGGAAGTGGACTTCCGCTCTTTTAAGTCAATTTTTCGCTCGAAAGTCGAGTATATTAACTCAATTTTTCACCCGGAAGTAGAGTATATGTTTGGTAAGTAGTGTGGTGAGTAAATTTTTTCCACTTCCGTAGTTAATGGTTTATCTTGTTTTTCCTTTTTTCCACTTTCGATGCTTTCTATGTTCTACCATGCTTCTTTTTTTTTTTTCACTTTTCCACTCCACTTCCATAGATGGTTTTAGACAAAGCTTTCTTTTTCTTTTATTTTTTTTAGGGGTGGCAAAACGGGCTGGGCCCAACGGGTCAGCCCGTCAGCCCGTGCTAAAAGGAACGGGCTGGGTTGAAGATTTCAACCCGTCAGCCCGTTCTGGC
>Ga0214542_1012981_pt1 | contig 10328 bp, 9 predicted proteins | sample CNSS1metaG_FD_160096 | JGI IMG/M metagenome (GOLD analysis project Ga0214542, IMG submission 160096) | Root nodule microbial communities from cowpea collected in UCLA plant growth center, Los Angeles, California, USA - CNSS1 | ecosystem: Host-associated > Plants > Roots > Nodule | place: USA...
TCTTACTCTATTGTTCTGCCTCTCTCTTTATTTTATAGCCTCCTCTCCACTAGGTTTAAGTGAGACATGGGCTTCTCAAATTTTGGGCCTTTTCTCCACATAGGAAGGGAGCCCAATACCCAACAAGTCAACTCCAAGTTTTCTTACCACATGTTATTTTTTACCACGTGACAGAAAAAAAATTTCAAAAAAGAAACAAAAAAGAATGTATACTTAGATCGGGAGACGAGGGTAAAACAACTTTTTGAGTGCTATTAATTGAGTGAGGAAAGAAAAGTTTTCCAAACACCCTAAGTTTCTAAAGAAATGTTATGTATTGGTAGACTTTTCTAGTGAGAGAAAAAAAAACTCTCAAATTCTTCTCAAATCTAATATTGGAATGATTTGAGAAGTGCCTTGAGAAGAAGACACATATCCTCCTACTATTATAGAGAACTAATAGACAAACTTTAAAAGCTCCAACAAAGAAATATGAGTGTGGAAGAGTATAGGTGTAACACCCCAGATGGATATTACTAGCTAAAACTTATTTTCACAAAATAAACTTTAAGAAATCCAAACATTATAATAAGTTTCCAAGCGCGGGAAATTTAAATCTTGTCTCGCTATAATCCATTCATACTGTCTCATCTTTATTACAAGTTCATAATGGATAAAACATCGTAATGTCTATTACAAAATGTAAGAAAGCATAGCATAAAGAAAATTCCCCATCGGTAGTCCCCGCTCTGTCGCTAAGCATCCGCATGATCACCTGAATTCACATATGCTCCCACGTAACAAGTCACGTGATCATCGCCAAACACAAACACACAAACAAGAAAGGGTGAGCTAACAAGAACACAATACAATCATAAGATAAAATAATTGTCCCTTACCCAATCTAATTTAATTAATTTTTGGTTTGGTACACTTGTTATCACAATATACTTCCAATCTCATAACCTATATGAGAAAGATTCAACTACAACCTTGGTCCTTAGGGATTATCATGCTCCCACGAACCTACCCGCTCGTGGTCCAACTCTACGGACCTCCCCGCCTGTAGTCCAACTCTACGAACCTGCCCACTCGTAGTCCAACATGCGTGAACACCTATTATGAACCTCCCCGCCCATAGTAGCCTCAGGTGTGAGCTCGGAACATATGAACCTACCTGCTCGTATCCCCACACAAGAGTACAACCGATACGGACCTCCCCGCCCGCATCAATCACGCATCTCACAACTCCGTTACGAACCTCCGCGCTCGTAACCAATCCAGTATATCCCTGACCAAGCTACCAAGAAAGAGGAAAGAAAACGTCCATGCAAAACCATCTGCAAAGGACCCCTACCACTGCACTCCCGCCTGGCGCCTATCCAAGAACCGCTAGGCGAAATGCTCCAGGCCGCCTGGCGGTGTCTTTCTACCGCTGGGCGCCTGTCCTCCCCATTCTCTCTGTTACGTGGCTTACCACCTGGCGGGGCTTCTCCCACCGCCGGGCGCCACACCAGTAAGGACACTCCTATACTGGTTTATACACTTGCACAGATTTTCATGCACATTCAACCATTAAATCTCACATCCAGATCACTAGCTACCAATATTTACAGTACTACAAATCATCAACTCATCCACTCACAAGCATTCAACCAAGTAAGCACCTATTCATGATTATTGGAAGTTAAACGTACACAATCAGTCCCCAACTTGCACATGCGGTACTATGACCCGAATACCACCATCAGCATTACTTCATATCTTTACGAGGATACTACTCTCATATTATACATTCCCAACAGATAGTTTATAGCAATACTCACCACCCAAATCATTCACATGCTCTATTTCCACTTAATATGACATTTTAACCATTATCAATATATCATACATTTCATAAAAGCACAACTGCATACTAGCATTCTGAACATGCATACGATGGTACCAAACAATCTTGCCAGTATATTCATTCGATTATCTCAAGTCCACATAATATAGTTCATGCATCAACCCATCCCACTAGGTGACTCTTACATAGCACAAGTACCCCCATTTTATATTAAAAATCATTCCCCAACACCCATACTAAAATCAGTGATTCTCCACTGCACACCCCAACCCACTGAGCATGCCAAACACCACTGGCCACTCAATATCGCCTGGCGGCACATAGGATACCGCCGGGCGGCACATCAGAAACCTGAAAATTCCAGATTTCCCGCATCTGCAGAAAAACCCTATTACCCCTAAATTTCCAATTCAATTTCTCATCGCAGATTTAACCACATGCATCAGTTTAAGTAGCACACACAGATCATTTTATACACTCTAATTAGGACTTTCAATAACACACTACTACTTCCTCTAAATTCCAAATTGTAATCAACATACACCATAGTATTCATACAACCAATACACACTGATCGGATTTCCATACACCCGTTAAATCAACATTCAATCACGTCAATGAAAGCATCATCAATATTATATAATTACAACAATTCAACCATATCACAGAAGCATCAAAACAGGTCAAAATATGTAGTTCCAGTGCGCGCCGCCTGGCGGGTCCACCATAGCCGCCAGGCGGTTCATCACAGAACCCAGAAAACGCTAAGAACGTTGCGTCGCTTGGCGGAGCACTCTTAGCCGCCAGGCGGTTCTGGGAATTTTTGTCCAGAACGTACGAATTTGAACGCGAAAAATGGTAAAGCACAATTATCAAGTCACAGAGTCATTCCAAAACAGAGAAAAATACTAATAACATATATGAACAGCTCCCCTTACCTCGGATCCTCGCTCTAATTGCAATTTAACGATTGGTGCTTGTTGTCCAAGGCCCCCTCTATAGGTATCTTCTTCAATTCCTTCAACCCTCCCTCACACCCTCTAGAGCACGAAAATTCCCAGCCTCCTCTCTGTTTTCCTTTGTTATCACTCACTCTCACTCTTTGCCTTCTCACACACTCCTTTCCCTCCCCCCAATTCAGCCCAATTTAATAAAATAATTAAAAACGAAATTTCATTTATATTTTATTTTCCCTTACCTGGCAAAAACAAAAATATAGATAGAGTCCATTTCCCTTAACCCAAGGTTCGAACCCACATCCTTTCTACCATCAAATACATGCACACCAACAAGCTATCACATGTTTCATGTTAATTTACCCATTCGTATAAACTAAAATCATGCTTTCACATTCACAATATAATAGCAAAATACAACAAAATTAAAAACATCTACTAATGATATACTCAGGACTTGAACCCAAGTCCCTTCAACCTAATTAAGTGCTCTAAACCACTTAGGTTCACATTTTTTCTTGTTTAGGATTTATTAAAGAACTCTCCTAAGGTAGTCTCAACCCTTCATCTCTTATATTCTTTTAATTATTAATTTTTTATGAATTTCCTGGATCTCACAATAGGCAAAAGATGAAACTTTACATGATGAGGGCGGGAATTAGAGAGGAATAAGAAACAACTATGTTTAGGTTTCTTAGAGGTCTTAATCTTGACATTAGAGATAGAGTGGAGTTGTTTCCCTACCAAGATCTCAATGATTTGGTACAATTTTGCATAAAAGTAGAGCAACACATTTGAAAAAAGGCTTGAAAATTGGTCACTCAAACTCATATGTTAAGAAAGACTACAATAGGAAGAGTAAGCAAATGGTAGAAGAACCCCCTAAGAGCTTAGGGAAGGAGAAAGAAAGAGAAACCAAGGGAGAGAACATCATCACACACTGAGATACATTAAGTGTTTCAAATGTATCAGTAGAGGTCATGTTGCACTACAATGTCCTGCCAGTAGAACCATGATCTTAAGGGGTATTGATGTGTATAGTAGCTAAGATGAGGGAAGTGATAGTGAGAGTGAGGATGAATGTAAGAACAAAAGTGAGGATGCCTACCCTTGCAATGGAGATCTTATGATAAGAAGAACTCTCCACAATCAACCTAGTACAAAAAAACTAATCCAAAGAGATCACATCTTTCACACAAGATGTAAAGTTTTAGAAAACACATGTTCTCTCATTGTGGATAGTGGCTCATGTTGCAATTGTTGTAGCATTAGGTTGGTTGAAAAGTTAGCCTTAACTATACAACCCCACCCACAACTTTACAAACTCAAATGGCTTAATGATGATGAGGACATGATAGTTAATCAACTAGTGGAGGACAAGTTCTCCATAGGTCATTATGAAGATGTTGTGCTTTGTGATATAGTCCCTTTATAAGCTTGTCATATTTTGTTGGGAAGGCTTGGTTATTTGAAAAAACAAACCATACGCCATAACTATACTAATGAGACAACCTTCACCCACAAAGACAAAAAGTTTGTACTTCATCCTCTCAATGCTTCTCAAGTGGAAGAGGACCAAGGGCAAATGATAAAGAAGAGAGAGAAAGAAAGAGATGACACTTGCACACACCAAAGTGAGATCAATTGTTCTAAGTGTCAAAGTAGTACACACAAGACCAATGAGTGCCCCAACAAAAGAGTACCCATGTTAAAGGTCAAAGGCTTGTGTGGAGATTCAAAAGAGGTCTTCTTTCAATCTTCCTCTAGTAAGATGGAGAGACAAGACCAAATAAGACCTTGTGGTGAAAAGTGAAATCACTATAAAGGAACATGCATTCAACACAAGGCAAACAAGAGCTGAAAAGGCAATGCTTCTAATGTAAATTTTATTTATAAAGATACAATCAATCATGTCTTGGGAGTTCTCTTTGGATGTAACTCTAGGTTCATTCATAACACCTAGAGCCTAGGATCATCAAACTTCAGTATGATTCCTTAGTGATTGCTTGAATGAATCACTTACATTAAGATCAAGTCTCTATAATCAGCTAGAGCCTTATATATATATATATATATATATATATTCCTGGCCTCTAAAAGAGGATAATTAGTTGGACCACAACTTTGAACCAGTTCCCACCCAATCCTAATCCAGTGAAATAAGACGAATGATCAATTCATCCAACAACAAGCATAAACTAATTCACGAACATGTAATGAAAGCATACTTTATAAACGAAACAATACCAATACAAGAGAGTTCAAAGGGGTTACATCTTTGCTTCAACACTAAAAAAGATTTAGCTTTCATATTAGATGAGAAGAATACAACACATGGAAGAATCATAGTCTTTTTTTCCCTCAAGAAATGTTTACTAAGTACATGAACGTGCCCACAAAAACTCTATAAGCATAAACTAATTCACGAACATGTAATGAAAGCATACTTTATAAACGAAACAATACCAATACAAGAAAGTTCAAAGGGGTTACATCTTTGCTTCAACACTAAAAAATATTTAGCTTTCATATTAGATGAGAAGAATACAACACATGGAAGAATCATAGTCTTTTTTTCATTCAAGAAGTGTTTACTAAGTACATGAAAGTGTCTATAAAAAATCTATAAGAGTTCCTCAAAACAAACCTCACAAAAAGTATGTCTAAACAGGGGTGCAACTCTGTTTTTATAAATTATCCAGGGTAGTGCTTAAAAGTGCACTTGTGGCTCTAGTTGTGGAGATTTTATCCCTAGGTTTGTTTCCTTTATGGCTCAGGACTGATGCTTTAGTGCTGCAGCTCCTGAGATAACTTCTTAAAGAAGGGATCTTCATGGCTTAGCCTCAGGTTCAATGCTTGAGGTTTCTTTCTACAGTCGGTTTGCTAGTGTGGCTCAATCCTCAACTTTGCCTCTTAGAGGATAACACTTGTGACTTTCAATAAGGAAATAGAGGATACCTAGGTATGGAAAGAAAAGGATATATGACAGTATATGGTAAAATTTGCTTAAATGAAAATGCAAAAAATAAAAATATTTAGTGGGGAGGACGCTGATATATGTTCATGACCCTTTGGAGAATAAAGACTTTACCAACTGCGCAATATTTCATAGGGTGTTGTTAGATAACGTATCAACAAGGACAAAGCTACCATGGGGTAGCATTAATGAACACTACACGACCTTTATGCCATGAGAAATAAGAAACATGTAATCATCTATTTATCTCCTATAAAATAGCTTAGAAAGATTTGAGCATGTGTGATAGATGGGTTGATGTGAACAAAGTACATCACAATCAACCCAAGTACCATTTTCAACACTTTTACCTAATGGAATTGAATGGAAAAGAGAATATGACTTGGAGGATAGTATGAATATCAATCATTTGGAGCATATGAAGGCAAAGAAATACGATGATCTTTAAACAAGGATAGATAGATGTCGAGGAAATATCTTGTATGACCCAATTAAAAGCTTGAGACTGGTTAAGACACAAATTTCCTCACGTGAAATTCTCTTAGTCAAACGAGTACCAATGTCCATTGAAATATATAAAAATATTGAAATAATCATGATTATGGTACATAATCAAATTAGAAATTGCATGCGTTTATAAAAATGTTTGTTGTTTGAAGCAATTGCCTGCATTTTTTGTTTTTCACTTCAGTTTTTCATTTTTATCATTTCTACTTATTATGAAAACAAAATAATAAAAATTAATAACACAAATAGTGATGAATAACCCTCATTATTGTGGTTATACTAAAAATTTATTACTTCGTCTTGGAGCACAACTTGAAACGATTCCTCCACCACACTGCAGATCCATTTCTACTTTGTTGTGCAACGATTCCCATGATGCTTTGGAATGTGGTTTGAAGCAATTGCATGTGTTTGTTGTTTTTCACTTCTGTTTTTTATTTCTGCTTATTATGAAAACAAAATAATAAAAATTAATAACACTAATAATGATGAATAACATTCATTATTATGATTATAATAAAAATTTATTACTTCTAAAATTACTATTAAAAATGTAAGCCCATTTTTCTGCTCTAATAAGGTTTGAGCCTGACTCTCATTCTGTCTCATTTTCCAAAAACAAATCCCTATCTCCCTCATTGTTTTGAAGCAGAAGCTCTACTAGGGCTTGAGTCACGTTCTTCTTCATTTTAGCTAAGCGCATTCTTCCTCGAAGTAAGTTGAGCACTAAACCTTCATGCTTCCTTTCCCTTTTTCAGTTTGTTTGTGTTGGTTCTGTCCAGGGTTCATCTTCATAACCTTGTTTCCATTCTGGTGTCCATGTTTTCAGCTCAGTAATTTGTTATTGGAGTTGTGATGCTCATCTGTTCGATGTCTATTTTTGTTTGCTAGCATTTGCCTGGTAAGGGAAGCTAGGGTTTGCATGTTTTACAATGTTCTGCTTGTTTTAGTTTTGTTTCATGTTTTTATTGCTCGTTTGCTGTTGTGGTTGCCTGGAAAATGTTAAAATGTTGTTTGGTTTCGAATGTCCGTTTGTTGCATGCGAGAGCAGGGGAGGAACCTGTTGTTTTCGCCCAAGCGAGCAACCCTTGCCTAGGCGAGAATAGTAGAACCTCGCCCCTGATTTCTACTTGAATTGTTTGTCAGGCGACGAGCTTTCGTTTTGAACGATGAGTAATCTCGCTCAGGTGAGAAGGTCTCGCCTAAGCGAGAACTCGCTAAAACCTTGCAATACCTACTGTTCGAGCTCTCGCCTAGGTGAGATGGGCTCGCTTAAGCGAGAGAATCCCTTTCGACTGAGCGGGGACTTTTAGCTTGAGTGAGACTTGCGTAGGTAAGACTATGTTGGTTGAATCTATTCCATGATTGGTTGTTTTACCTTTTAGAATATGAAGTATGATGCTCTGTATGTTGTATGTGATATAATGAGACTGAAATTCATGTTTTTGGTATGAGATTAAGCTTTACTTGATTGGTTGAGGGTGGATTGGCATGAGATTGTGACATTTGAGACAACATGTGGTTTGATGTGAGATCATGTTTATGGTATGAGATAGACGTAATTCCATGAGTCTCGTGGGGTGATTTCATGGTGGTGTTGTAGTGTATATAATTAGATAAGGATTCAAGTAAGGTTACATCGTGAAACTCTAAAGAATCAGTTAGTCTCACGTAGAGCAGACTGATTCAGGTGGTGAGAGTAGCAGGAGGCCCTAGTCTTTAGCAGGATAATGTCCCTAGATGATCATGGGTTAACCTTGTGCGTGGTAGGATTGGCAATGGCTTTGCAGAGCAGTAGAGGCCACCAAAGTGCAAGCATCTAGTGAATCCAGTCTTATTATACGTATCCGGATAATTGAATCATAGAGTTTGTTGTTTGTCATCACATGTTTGAATGCGTAATGTGTTGCCTGTTTGAAAACTGTTTAATATTTCTTGCTCAATGCTATAACAAAAAATATTTTACTCTAGCTTATCCTTTTGCCTGTGTTTGTTTTTTTGTATGATTTTTTTTTTTTTTACAATGATCATCAATTATTTGATTATTTGATGTGAATAAATATGAAAACCCTTAGTGGTCTTCAGGATGTGGTCACCAATTATTTTACTCTCTCTTAAATCAATCTATAAAAAGACACATCTTAATCAAATGAAATGAGGTTTAAAGATTGCCTAACTTATATAAGTACCAAAAATAACAAGTACTGTATGGAATGAGAAGGAAAAACAGGGAACCCCTATATTACATAACATAAAAATGGTCTATGATTCGTTTAGACACCAAGTCCAATTAATTTCTGACTATTTTTTTTTTCTCTCTAACAACTTCATTTTATTTTTTTAAACAAAACCTTTATTTTGCTTTTTAAGCCCAATTAAGTAATTTAATTAAATAAATCAACATCTATATTAAATTATTTTATTTTTATAAAAATAAAATGTTACAGAAAGAAAAAGTCCTGATCTGATTAATTTAATTTAATATATCTGCACAATTTTAGAAAATTTCTACCAATTTAAATTAATAAAATCCGAATAATTTGAAATAATTTGAATTTCATTCACTGTTAATAAATGCGATTCATAAACATCCTTATCTAAACCTACTTTCTTGTCGGTGGCAATTACTCCTAGACGATCCATATCGATCCGTAAGAACTTGAACTCGAAATATAGATGAAACCGATTAAAGGTTGATATTGTGCAACACTCCCTTAGTCTACACTTTTATGTTTTTGAAAAAAAAATAAAATAATTTTAATTTCATAACTTGAAAATGATAGACCAATAATAAACACAAAAAAACATGCAAATTAAATGAAAATTATAAATTGAATTACAAAACTGCCGACTTTTTTTCTCGTCCAAACTAATTTAAATGAGAAGTTTTCAATATAAAATAATAAAAATATATCTTTCATTATTTTCTAGGGTTACTGATAGAGATCCCAATTGACTATCTGTTGAGGAGTTAGGTGGGTTATGTTAGTATATAAATGGTGGCATTATTGTTCAGCATCCTCATCCTTGTTCTTTCAGTTTCTTGGTTCTATTATTAGGTGGTTCTTTCTTCATCATCATGACACTTGTTGGTAAAATCACCACTGAAATTGGCGTTCATTCAACTGCTGAAAAGTGGTACAACCTCTTCGCAAAAAGCCTCCATGATGTTCAACACCTAACTGATAGTGTTCATGCAACCCAGCTCCATCAGGGTGAAGACTGGCATCACAATGACACCATCAAACACTGGACTTATATAGTAGGTAATTAATATGCAAACAAAACTTATGAATAGGTATTCACCATTAACTTTATTTTTCTTTCAAAAATAGATTCTTATATATATATAATTATCTTAGGTTTAGTTTTTATTTATATGATTTTAAAAGTATAATTTTCATGGAAATTGTTCTACTTGTCTTTAAAGATGAGTGAGTTAATTATATATAAATTATTAAACAAATTACAAATAGAGATTTTTATGTTGGAGCTATAGATAAAATCTATTTACAGTATTGTAAATGAGAGTGGAAATCTCACCTTTTAATGATCAAATTTTGTATTGCTAATTAAATTAGGTTTAAAATCTAATTTTTAATATAATATCAGAATAATGGGTTAGAGTCTATTTTAGTGAAATTTGTTGTTTAGACCACCTATTAATATATAATCTCATGCTTAAGATGCATATATCTCGATATGTGCAGATTTTATTGTACATCTCAAAGTTAGTTTTCTGAGGTTGAGTTAGACTTAAAATCTACTAAATTTAAGATTGATATTTCTTGAAAAAAAGGTTCAACAAACATTTTTAAATGAACATTGACTATAAATTTAATTTAATATTACATTTACCTATGTATTTTTTATAAAATTCAGTACATATTAATTACCTTAACCAGTATCCTTAGGGTACTGGTTAGACCCTTCTCTTAAGATGTTTATGTGAAAGAGCTCTTGTTGATATTGGTTGTGAAAGAACAGATGGTAAGGTTGCAAAATGTCATGAGAAGATCGAATCTGTTGATGAAAAGAATAAAACGATCTACTACAA
>Ga0214542_1012984_pt1 | contig 10323 bp, 4 predicted proteins | sample CNSS1metaG_FD_160096 | JGI IMG/M metagenome (GOLD analysis project Ga0214542, IMG submission 160096) | Root nodule microbial communities from cowpea collected in UCLA plant growth center, Los Angeles, California, USA - CNSS1 | ecosystem: Host-associated > Plants > Roots > Nodule | place: USA...
CATCATCTTCTTCTCTTGAGCTTTGTGAAAGGAACCTTCACATCTAGATAGCTTGCTATCTTAATGTCCAGTGGGGATTTCACTTAGCTTTCTTAATCAACTCACACCATATTCAATAATCTCAAAAGAAAACAAGAGAATCCTTCATCACCTTTGTAGGTTGATATCATATGCATATGCGTATCAGGTCTCATGCATCATATACATTTGTCTCTGTAATCATTAATGCCTACAAATAAAAAAATAAGCAAAAATTAAATAAAACAAGATTGTCATGTTTGAGTCATTTGTTTTCTTACAAATCATCAAATTCATTGTTTTTGTGGTCAAATGTTTCAATCTTAAACAACAAGTCGACGTTTTCTTTTAAGACATTCGTGCATGTATGACATGAAAGCCTCAACCTTTTACTCTTTGAAAATAAAAGGATTTGTGTTGACATTGTTGTTTTTAACTGGATAATAAGCGTGAGTTTTAACGTTGAGGCAAATTTACCAAGGTTATCTTTGCTTACGCCAGTTGGGTGATTCTTGAATCTATCAGGACAAATAAAATTGATTTTCAAAAAAAGAAAAGAAAAGACAAGCAATCTGCTAGATTAGAAACCTGAGAGGGCGGTCTAAGCAAAAAGGACAAAACAAAAGAAAGAAAGGAAAATAAAAGAAAAAGTGTTCGTGTTACAGTCACCGAATTTTGTTGTAGAGTTAATCTTTTAAAAATAAAGAAATCAATATTGGAAATAATGTGCGACTATCTTTCTTCATCTAAAAAGGTAAAAAAAATCCCTTGTGATTGAGCCAAAAAAATAAGGACTTTTTTAAAATTTGCTCCCAAGCACAAGTTATCATTGTAGTAGAAGTCATCTCAAAATGCACACTAAAAGCACTCAATAATCAAATAAAAGACATTCAATGGAAAAATAAGCCAAAAAAGCAAGAAGCACAAAGTGATGAAAGAATGAACATAAAATTGATGAAAAGCGAAGTGTTCAAAAGTGTTGACAAATAGTTAATGCAATGCTGAGATGGAAAGCCTTGTTTCATAAAAAAAAAAAAAAACTACCAAACATTCATTTGGGCTTTTATATCCTTTCTCCCAATATCTTTCAGCCCCTATCCACATTAAGCCAAATAAAAGTCTACATAGATTGATGAATTTTGCTCAAATTTTCATAAAGCTTAATTCGACGATAAGGCGAAATGGATAACAATGCGCTGTTTAAAAATGAATGAATGGAAAAGAAGAGGAAAAACAAATGAAAAAAAAACAATGTTTAAGGAAGAGGGGAACTCCCTATTAGATAGCCAAAAGCACGTGAAAGAAAATCAAACCAACTAAGGAAATCTGTTTTAGCCAATCTTTTTCATATCCATTACCTCTTTTAAACAAAACACACATCTCCATACAGAAAAACTAGGGTAGCTTTGTGTGTCTCATGAATTTCTCGCCCTAACATCCACAACCCCATATCCCCATGCACCTTTTCCCAAACACCAAAACTGGGGCAACTTTTGGGTCTCTTGTGTTTTTCACTATGGCATTCACATATGACATTTCCTTTGAGGAATGTATGAGGAACGACATGCCTAGATGCCTATCCCAATCTCGTCCAAACCCTTTTAAAACATCTCTCGCACGTTTTTTTTCACTCGTAAGTTCAAGCACAGGTGCACAAATGTCGCAAAAGAGAAATTCAAGCTTATAATTATCTCAAACATTAGACCTCCGGATGTGTGACATTCCTCACTTGCAAGAAACATTGAAAATAACAATGAGTTTGATTATTGCAAAGAGAACAATTGACTTTGGCGTGCAAAGAAAAAAAAATTAAAGAGATGAAGCATATTAATTTTTTCATCAAGCATTCATGGGTGCTTGAAATAAGCAAATGTGTTTTCTACCATGCATAACCATTCGCATGTCATAACATCATAACATGAGTCAACATAATCATGCAACATGCTTCTTCAGTTAAATTGCTTTTTCAGAAGTAAAAATCATTAGAACAAACTTCACATTTATAACGTTTTTCAGATTCATAGTCATTTTCATTCATATGAATGACTTATATATCCCTATAAGCCTAGCTCGCTTGGCCCCTAAACCCATCTTTATTTGGCCCACAAAGCATTGGTCGCCTGAGCCTCAAACCTAGTTTATTTGGTCCACAAAGCCAACTTGTCTAGCCTTCAAGCCTATTAGAGAAGAACACAAAATAAGACAGGAATGGAGGATGCCACAATCTAGCATATTGATAAGTCAAGTGAAGATTAACCACAAATAGGTTAATCTTTGATAAGAATCAGAGTTCTAATCCAAGAACTAAAAGAATCCTCTCTCAAATAATGCAAATGCATATAATATGACTCAAAAGTGTTTACATTAGTTTTTGGTACCTCTATATATAAGCATATAAGTTTAAGAAAACCTAGGAACCCTAAAAGAAGGCTCATGCCCAAAAACATAAAAACATAAACTAATTTATAAAAGAAAGCCCAAAGCCCAAAGCTCAAAACATAGAAACATAACTAATTTCTAAAAGAAAACCTGAAGTCCAAAGTCGAAAAACATAAACTAATTTTCCTAAAAGTTATCTTTCAAATGTGCTCCAAGCCATGATCTTCATATCCTTTGAATTTCCAGTTGCTTGTTACATAAGGAGCCTTAAATAGTTTGATCTTCCACTCTCGTTCCATGCCCTTTTCATAGGTCCTTTGAATTGTAAAGGTTCATCTTTAAGTTCTTCTTGTATGGAATCTATGGATAATCCTCTATCAACCCCTCCTTCTTGAAGAGAATTTGTCCTCAAATCCGTACCACTTGAAGTTTAGGAGATAGTCCTCTAACATACCCTACTTCTTAAAGAGAATTTGTCCTCAAATTCGTCTCACTTAAAGATTTCTTATCATTTCCACACCTTGTTTTCATGCTTTAAGTCAAGGTTTTTACACCTCGTCTAGGTTTCTACATCGCGTCGAAGTTTCTACACCTTATTTTCTTGCTTTAGGTCGGCATTTCTACATCTCGCTAATGTTTCCATACCTTGTTTTTCTTATTTTAAGTATGAGTTTCAACACCTCGACAAAGTTCCAACACCTTGCCCTTTGTCTCTTATATCAAGACTCTCTTTGTGGGAATGATCACTGATTTCTATTTAAAAACTCAAAACATAAAAAAAAATTCAAATTCAAATTAAAAGAAAATAAAAGAAATCAAGAAATCATATTTTCAAATTTTCAAATTCAAAATCTCACTTTGCCTTGCATAAGGACTCTATCGGCATGAATGGTCACTAATTTTCCTCCTTGTTTTGGATAAAACCCTTTCCTTTTGATTGGTCAAGTCTATTGTTTATTTTGGATCATGGCCCTCTTTGTAACTTTGGTCATTGTATTTGATATCTTCTTATCGCTCACTGTTTTCTATATTCTTTTTGAAATCGGGATGAAATTAATGTTTATATCTTTATTTATCTTTTGCTGAGATAATATGAAAATGTCAAATTTTCATATTGTGCATTAAAATATAATATGATAACATTTGAGTTGTTTATACCGTTTGACATATTTTTATTTCAATATTAGATAAGAAACACGTTTAAAATGTCAACTAAATTTAACAAAATTTGGTTAAAATGATTATATCCACTCATTTCTGAAGTTAAAAGACTAAATTAGGTCAAAGTTTTGAAAATGCACTAATTTCAATTTTCATTTAGAGTTAAGGAGCCAAAGTTTCTTTAATTCAATTTTGTCCCAAATTTTTTAATAATTAAAATATGTTCTTTTAATCCATGTTTTTTTATAAGATTAAAACTAAAGAGATGACATGTGGCAACAAAATGTTTTGCTAAAAAGAACATAAAGAAACACAAAGATTGACGACATGTAACACGCAGTTATCACAGTTAGTAATTTTTTTTTTAAAAGGACTTAATTGGAATTTTTTATCATAAAACGTAATTAAAACTTTTTTAAAACGAGAACTTAATTGATAGTAATTAAATCTTAATTATTTTAATAGTACAACTACATTAAACTTATTTTATTATTTTATTATTTTTTAATTATATCTTTTGCACATCAAAAATTTTATAAATGAAAATTGTGTAACACTTATGACATTAATGTAAAATTCAATACTCTTAAGCCATTCGAGAAAATACAATACTAAAGAAATTTTTTCTCTCAAAATTTGTGAAAAAAGTCCGTCCTCCTATATTTGAAAATATGAATCTTTAAGCTTAAATGTTATACTTGTAATAGCACTTTATCGAAAATAAGACTGAATTATGAAAGCAAATGTTTAGTTTTACATTGTCCAAGCTAGTTTGGAAAAAATATATGCAAAACTTTATCGACATTTTAGATATTTCAAGAGTTAATAAGAGGCCATTATTAAAAGAAAAAACACTAACGTTGTGAACCAAGTACTCGTAATTATGTGGTAGAAATCTCTCGTGGCATTGAGGATGCAGGACCTGGGTGGATATGAGTCCAAAAGTAGAAGGCAAGAATAAGAGAAGAAAGTACATGTTTTTGCACACACTGAGATGTTATGTTACTGTTCCTCTTAGCTCAACTACAATGACACTGGTGTTATCTCTACTTCCCTTTGCCAATGCAATCTCAGCTAAGAGGCTTGCAGCCTCCGCGGCACGGTTTTCATGCTTCCCAACTCCATTGCACATTCTCCTAATCTGTCCATTCAGGCATTTCCTTACAACTTGGCACGCAACTTCACTCGACATAACATCCCACAATCCATCACTTGCTAGTATCACAAATTCATCCTTGTTGCTTCGCTTCGTCACTGTCACTTCTGGTTCCGATATTACATAAGGTCGAAGGTACTCATCTCCTGCATTTCAAATAATGTTCAGAATCAGTCAATCTTGTTAAATATTATGGTTTTTACTTGTCCTTTCTAGATCTGTTACATAAAGCACAGATTCAACTTTACCACTTAAAATGGATGCGCAAATAAATCATTAATTCAAGTTTGAATATTTTAACAAATTGGGATTAGAGTGTTCCATGGAACTTGATTGATCAAGATTCCCTAATCTTGAGGTAAAGCATATCCACACCACAAAACCCTCTCCATTTAGTAGTTAAGGGTTCCATGTGATTGACCATATACGAGAAGCAATTAAGGCTTTTTGAACAACTGTTATATTTCTGTCCAACCTATCAATGTTTTAAGGCAAACTTGTTTTACATAGCAGAATCATCGTTAAGTACATTCCTTAATATTCCTATCTACTGGACGGATCAAAGCAACAGTGTGTCATCTTGATTAGTTAAAGATTTAAAAGGTAATAATTGTAAAAATCAAATTCAAGGTCAGAGAATGCCGATAATAATAATAATACTCATTTTGGTCAACGTTGCTCTGCTATACTCACGACACCGATAATAAAAAGCCAGAGGGTGCCAAGATTCTTCTGTCTTTTCAATGCTGATCAGATAAAAACGTTGTCTTAAAAAAAGCCAAACCACAAGGATAATCCACACGACACCGAAGCAACATCGCTGAGAGCTTAACTAATTAACGGTTGAAAAAACCAGTATTATAGTGAGTAAAGATTTAAAGGTTGAAACTCACCTATGGATCTTGAAGTAGCAAGAACACCAAGCACGCGCTGGCCGTTCCAGTTAATTACTCTTCCACCAGCCTCTTCGATTCGCATCAACTCGTCCGGTCTATCGGGCTGTGTGCACACACAGAAGGGAACCACAATGCAATTCATTATCTTACAATAAATTTTGATTTACGATGAAAAAAAGGAAACGAAAAATTAATTAACAATGCAAAAGCTGGTATAACCCCATTTCAAAGAAGATCGTAAATCTCGAAACAATAGTTGAAATAATTGACTCTCCAATACGACAAAACGACATCTTTCTCTTCTGGACGCTAAACATAACACATACACGCACTCCAGACATTCACTTGCCAGCAACAATTTTGACAAACTAAGCTTTTCGCCATCAAATTGAAGAACATTGACTTGTTCAAGTATGCGTGAATATTTATTTAGGTTGCCAATGAAAACGGTACTACGCCATCTTTTAACATATAATAATGTACAAAAATCAAAACTTACAAAAAAAAAACTAAAAAATGAACTGTCTAGGGAATAAAAAATAAAGTAAAAATTTGGAAAATTAAAGAATTTAAGAAAATGTAGCACCTATACCTTATGATCACTAGACAAGTCCACGGCCTCACCTCCTCTTCCCAACACAGCTCTACAATCACCGCAATTAGCGACCACAAGCTCCTCCGCCGCGATCACAGCTACAACCGCCGTGGAACCCACCGTCCTGACGGCCGCATTACCAGCGACTTCGCTGTCCATTTTACGGAAACACCCTTCCATAACTCCCTGCCAGTCCCATTCCACGTGACTCTCACTCCTCTCAACCTCCTCCGCAACCAGCCGGTGCAACCGCTCGCGACACGCCTCCGCCACCTGCGCTCCGCCGTGGCCGTCGTACACCGCGAAGAAGTCGTACTTCCCTCTTTCCTTCGCAGCAAACCCTATCTCCGCACTCACCGCGTCCTCCATCTCCTTCCTGCTCCCAATCACAGACGTGGACCCGTACGACAAAACACCGTCGTTTCGCTCCGACGATGACCGCTCCTCCTCCTCTGAGGACGACGACGCCGCCGCCAAAGACAAAGATATCTCCACGTGCTCATGAATCTCTCTGCTCCCTCCCTCCAGGTCCTCGGCCGGAGGCGGAGAGACGCCGGCGGTGCCATTCCTGATGCGGATCTTCATTTGCCTGATTTTAAGCCTTCTCTGGCGACCGTTCTTCATCTTGGCGACAAACTCACCGGAATCAGGGTCCACTCGCCGGTCAGCGTTGGCCGTCGGCGAGTGGCGTTTTGGCTTCTTCATAGTCGTTTTTGCATGCAACGAACTGAACACAACACAAGACAGCAGAAGAGAATAGACAATAAGGTGGAAATAAGAAAAACGGCAATAAAGAAAAGGGAGGTGTAGCGTGGAAGGAGGGAATTTAAAGTGTTTGATTGCGAGATCTGAGAGGCGTGGAGTGTGAACCGTCGATTTGAAAGGGAGGGTGTGATGGCGTAACAGGTGGATATTTATGGACCAGTGAGTTGGATTTTTGTGAAGGAGACGTGGACGACCGAGATTGAAAGGTAGGTACGTGGAGCGTTGATGTTGGGTGATGCGATACGGATGTGTGAAAGATGAGGTAAGTGTGGGCCCAGTTGGTGAAAGGAAATGATATGAATAGAGAGAGAAGGGTCAGAGTCATAGGTTAGTTTACGTGGCATCACAGAAGTTGCTTTCCGTAAATTTTGCTTTTGTTGAGTTCCGCGAGGTTGCAAGACACGTGTTCACTCAACCTCGGTTGCGTCTCTCATTTGTGCCATTCATATACTATTTCACCCTTTTTTTCCAACCACTGCACAGGACACATACACACCCCTTTCATTTCTATGTCTGCCATCTAATTTCTTTTTTTAATTTTGTTAAAACTTATTAGATATTTTTGTGATGAAAAATTATTAAATAAAGAGCTATGCCCTAATTGTTTTTCAATTTATAATAATAGTAAAGAGTTATATTATGTATGTTTGTTTCATTCTAATTACCTTAGACACGTATAACATTATATTTAAATTAAATAAGGTTTATTTTTTACTTTTAAATTTAAAATTTGAGATGAAAAAAATAAAGGTAAAAAAATGTAAAACGAAGTTATTTTGATGCATTTTAATTTTCTGTTTTGTACACCTTTCTTCCTTTTATTTTCTGTGTGTGTTTCCTAGAAGTTGGTATTAGAAATGACAACGTACGACGTAGCTACGTAGAAGAAACATCATTATGTCTACGAATTCACTCGTGTATCCACTTTGACAACTATATTATGCTTTGAAACAAATACTCATGTAAATGAATAGATATTCCAAATTTTTTTTTTTTTTTTACTTTGATGAATCAAAACTACAACATAAAATCAACACTTTGTTTTATTTCGATAATACAAATTTATATATGAATTAGTCTTTTGAAAACATAAGTTCTACAAAACTACTAATAAACTGTATGAAGTGAAATAAAATTAATAAGGAACTTTTCAATTAATATTTCCCCTTTTAACGTACTCATTTTCTCCGCTTTTAATTTTATTCGTACTTAATTATGAAGAGTTTGAAAGATATTCATGTCATTAAAATACTTTAATAATACAAATTTTCAATCTACTTATCTCAATGATATATATATATATATATATATATATATATATATATATATATATATATATATATATATATATATATATATATAATAGCATTTCAATAATCATATGGGTAGCGGTTACTCATTAGTACCAGAATACCCGTCGCCACTTGTCTAATGAAGAAAAACCCGTGTCCCCATTTACTTGTTTCGAAAACATGTTAAATACTTTAGTGTGGATTTTTTTGGTAAGGGGTTGTTTTGTCATTTCTGGAAATATTATAAAAAAGAATTTGTTTTTATGATATTATTATATATTTTTTTCTATCTGATATACTTTTGTAGCATGATTGATTTTGTGTGGTGCTTTTGTTTTGTTTAATTTTAAAATGTTGGATACATTCTATTTGGTGAATTATTGCAGTGAGACGTGTAACCCGAAGTTATGGGAAAAATATCTTAGTGCCAGCAGCGATTTTCTACTTGCGGCGCCGAGTTTCCATCAAAAAGACATACGTAACTGGCCATTAGCGACAGCCTTAACTTCTTTCTTTGGACACGTGTGACTCATTTTGTGCTGTGGTGGGACTTCTATTATTCAACTGTTCATTGAATATCTAATAAATTCGAACTCATACACTTTCACAGTCTTCTTTTTAAGAATGTTCTCTTTTCTAAATTAATTACAAAAATATGACTTTCCTTAAACTCATTGAGGAGCTGGGTCCAACTTTTCAATGCGTTTTTCACTTCAAAGGGATGTCTTAGAAGTCAGGTTTGGGAAATCAAACTTCTAAATATGATTCTTTTTTATTTATTTTTTTATTAAGTAAATGTAGAAAATATTTTCTTATCTAGTGGAGGAGATAGGTTATAAATAACAGAAATAATATTCTAAATGGTAACTAAGTTGTTAAACTCGTAGACCAATAAAAACAGGTTAAATCGGTGATTTTCAAAATCTAAACTATTTTTGTTCTGAGATAAACCTTTTGTAAAGAAAAGTTAATAAATTGGTATAAGTTTATTTATGTGTTAGTCCGAAATTGTAAAACAGGATTCTTATTTATATTTATTATTCGTGTTGTTATAAAACAGGGTGTGTGATATCCATTCAATTAAAAATCAGAAAAGTGTTGTTTCATTTAAAAGATTTGAACACAACAAATATCAACTACAATATATTTAGATTCAACAATCGATAAAGCAACCAAAATTTGTTTATACCATGAGTCTATAGAGTTTCACAACAAATGAAAAGGTAAGGTGCTCTTTTTATCCTTTTTTCATCAAGAAAAATACAAATTCCTTTGGAAGTAAATAAGTGAAACATACTTAGAAACTGTATTCAGGTAATTGATGGTTCCTTTTATATATTTCATGATTTTTTTTTCAGGTAAAGTTTTCATTTTGGTTCTTAAAACTATACAAAGATTTCAATTAATCGTAAACTTTAAATGAATTAAAATAAGATCCCTTCAAGTAACTTTTGAGCAGACAAATAATTTCTAATACCTTGTAGTTTCAACGAAAAACAAAGTTAACATAATTAAATATTATAGCTGTTCAAACTGGAAAAATAGAAAACATCATAACCGACAACATATGCAAGCAATTGATAAATCACCTGGCTAGTGTTTGGTGAAATTTAATATTCTGGATACACTAAAATATCCTCAAGAGGATCATTATTTAATCTTTATAATATTATTAATATTTTAGATAATAGATATGTTCATATCTTTTCTCTAATGCTTAAATATTTTTAAATGTAGGTTTTGAGCCAAACACAATTTGTAGAAAAATACAATAACTTTGTGTTTGGATGAGGTAATTTAACAATTCTAAGAAATTGAAATGTATAGCATTTGAAATTCTTGTAATTGAATTTCCATCATTTTCTAAATAATTTGTTTGGATAGGGTAATTAGAATACCATACATTTGAATTTCTTGTTTGGATAAGACAATTAAATTTCTTATAAAATAAAATTTTATTTTAATAATATTTATTTCAATGTATAAAATTTTTAAATTAAATTTAAAAAATAGTAATGAACTTAAAATATTTAAATAATATTTAATAGTTCAATTTAAAAA
>Ga0214542_1012987_pt1 | contig 10322 bp, 3 predicted proteins | sample CNSS1metaG_FD_160096 | JGI IMG/M metagenome (GOLD analysis project Ga0214542, IMG submission 160096) | Root nodule microbial communities from cowpea collected in UCLA plant growth center, Los Angeles, California, USA - CNSS1 | ecosystem: Host-associated > Plants > Roots > Nodule | place: USA...
CTCTCAACCACATGAGCTAGTACCTTTCCACGTCATAGTTCTTCACATTTATTACTTTGAATATTCTCATTACCCGTCCTAATTAAATAATTAATTAAATAACTATTTAATTTTCCCGGATCTTACAATGAACATATTACTAATGACTTATGGGAAGGGAACGAGCGAGTTCTTAGACCCAGATGCGCTGGAGTTTGGATTTTGAACAACCAAGACTTAATCGATTTACGTGTCAAAAATTTAATTGAACAGGCTAGATTCAGACACACCTTGAATTTGCCAGACATGGATGTCAACCACCTTCTAGTCAATTCCCTATTAGAAAGATGGAGGTCATAGATACACACATTCCCTTCTCACATGGAGAGACCATTGTGACACTGGAGGATGTGGCTATCCTCCTTGGCGACCTATAGATGGAGATGTGGTCATCGGTCACACCATTGTGGAATATATGTTCTCTACCTTCCATCAACATCTTGGGATCATTCCACCACCCACGGGTATAAGAGGAAACTCAATTAGAGTTTCCTGGTTAAATAATACTTTCCAAGAACTACCATAGTATGCAACAAATAATGTTATTGCTCAATATGCAATAACATACATACTGACATTGATTGGCAGCATTTTAATGCCAGACACGTCTTGAATGTAGTCGCCAATTATAGTTGGGGGTCTACAGTTTTGGCCTGTCTATATCGTGGCCTAGACCATGACATTCATCTTAGCCAAGAAAATATTGGAGGATGCATGATTTTCTTGCAATGTTGGGCTTGAGAGAGAATTACATGTATAGCTCAACAACTAGAGTCATTAAGTGATGAGGAGGTGGTTGCAGGGGATGGTTTCCCCCTTACAAGAAGGTAAAAACTAACTTTTTTTTAATGAACGAGTTCTTGTTGCCTTCTAATTTACCTAAAAAGCAATTATTTTATTTTTAGATGGATGAGGCTAATGCATCGGACAAACCCTAGTTTCATTTAAATTAGTCAATTTTGTTTGAGATTTGATCAACTATGTACAAGACATGTATTACTTAAGCTAAACTAAAAGATTTTTTTTAAACATTTGAATCTAATGTCAACCATTTCATTTCAGTTCTTGTGGAGGCCTTACATGCAAAATGAAATCAGTCGGTTGATTGTCATTGACATCTTTCTAGTAGCCAGAGCAACAATCCCTATAATTTGTTTCCCTACAGTTGAAATCCATCAAGCGGATTGGGTCATGCACCAATTTAGTGTTAGACAAAATATCTCGTCAAACACGGTTAACCTCAATCAGGTTCACAAGAATGATTTGAGGGGAAGAAATGACAGAGATTAGGCAACACATCATCAGCAGTGAATTGCAATTTGGAATAATCGACAAAATCGTGTCATTCAAGGTACACCATTCATTGGAAACAGCCATTTGCGATGAAACACCCTACATGCAGTGGTACATAAACCACACTATCCGCTATATATCTCTACCTACACATTCTTCCAACAATGAGGTTAGTTTTACTTCAATATTGTACATTTGTTTATCATGCGTACTTATTCATGTCATTAACCCTACTATTTATGTTACAATATGTCACAAGAACCTCCTCAGCCTCCTTCACAACCCTACACTGGTCATGTTGGGTCTTCTCTAGATTTTATGCATCATCCGCACCAATTTTTTGAACAGTCGTCTATAGGTCACGATGAAATGTTTGGACATTCCCACCCTCAGCATGGCAACCCATCAAACACCCCATTCCAACATGTAAGACCCGTGGAAATTAATTAATTAATTAATAAATGCGGGTGGTGAGAACTTTGATGTCATTAAATGTAATTAGTATGACGTGGAAAAGTACTAGCTTAAATGGTTAGTACTTGGATGTGTGATAGGACTTGGGTTCGAGTCCTATGTTTACCATTTGTGAGTTATTTGATTTAGTATTATTTTGATAATATATTTATGCCTAGTGAGTGATAATATAATCATAGTATTTTGATAATTATCGCTCAAGATGAGTTGGTTGGATGGTTATGTATTGAATTGGTGTTAGTATGGTCACGGGTTCAAATCTTGATAGACATAAAGTAGACTTTATTTTTGCTAATTCTAGCTTGGAGTGGAGGTGAAAGGGCAAAGGTAAAACTAGAATGAGGAGCAGCCAAAGGGCTAAAAAAATAGTATTAAACCACTTAGTAATTACCCTTAATTGGAAATTAAAAACACCATTAATCTCATTTTTCGTTTTAGCACTTAAGCCCATGCTTAAGACACATATAAAAGGCTATTTTAGGGGAAAAGAAAGGGCTTTGGTAGTGTTGTGAACTGGTTTTTGAGAGGAGAACGAAATTAGAGAGTGAGAGGGGAGTTTTGGGTGTGCAAGGGGCTGAAGCAAAACCATTGGTGAACCAAGGAACCTTCATCTTTCCCAATTTTAATCAAGAATTCCAGGTTAGGGGAAGCTGCCTTTTTTTTTTGTATAAAATCAAATGTATTGTGTTTTTCGTTTTTGCTATTCTTAATTGAATTCTAAATGTTGTGGATTTTGTGTATGCGTAATGTGATTGAGAATTGGTCTACTTGATGTTGTTGTCAAACCTTATATGCTTCACATGATTTGGATGGGGTTTTGGGGTATTGGGTGGTTGTTTTGGGTAAAGCCTCGAATTTTGGTAGATTAAAGAGATATAAAGCATGTTCATATGGTTTGATTGTTGAAATAAATTGAATGGGAATGAATAAACTGTATTTTGGCATGGTTTTGGTGAATTGTGTGCGTGAATAGAGACGAAATTTTGCAAGTCTCGCCCAAGCGAGTCCCTCTCGCCTAAGCGAGAGTTGTAGAATCTTGTTTTTGGTTTTGATTCGCGTTTCTCGCTTAGGCGACCAGTGTTAGGGTTGAGCGACCTGGTCTCTCGCTCAGGTGAGATTGGCTCGCCTAAGTGAGGTTGCGATGAGACCTGTATGAGTTAGGCGCGACTTCTCATCCATGCGAGGAGTTTTGGGGTGTTGAGCGACAAATACTCTCGCTTAGGCGAGCATTCTCGCCTAAGCGAGGTCGCGATGGGACTTGATGCTGTTTACATCGAATCCTCGTCTAGGCGAGGGGCTGTGTGTTTTGAGCGAGCGTGGGTCCCGCTCAGGCGAGACGGGCTCGCTTAAGCGAGATGAAGTGTTGTAGTCATTGTTTCACACTCGCTCAAGCGAGGTCTTAAGCGTGGCTGATGGACTAGCCTGGGCGAAGATCCCTGGCTTAGGCGAGAATGATGCGATTTCTATGCTTGTGGTTGCGATGTTTGGGCTTGAAGAACTAAGTCCATAGCTTTTTGGGACGTGCTTGGTTGAGTCACGAACGAGGAGTTCATGATGGGTGGACCGCATGCGGAATGTGAACAATTTAGTTCACTAGAGGTACTCTCGTTGGGATAAGTGAGCGAGGGAGTTCATCTTATGCTCAACTTGAGAATGCTATGAGCAAGGGAGTTCATAGTAGGAAAGACGAATATGCGTGTCCAGGTCCGAGCGAGGAGTTCGGATGAACGGGCGTGAGAGTCCGTGAAGCAGGACTACAAGCAAGATAGGCTTGTAGGTTGGACCACGAGCGAGGGGGGTCGTGGAAGCACATGAAATCCCAAGATTTAGAGAGCATGCATGAACTCATAATGGTTATGAGTGTGGGAAAGTGGGTGTGTTGTGAAATGTTAAATAATTATGATTTATCGGGTGGGTGTATTTTCATATTTATTTACATATATGTGCATAGCTCACCCTATCTGTTTGTGTGTGGCGATGATCGGGTAACTTGTTATCCGGGAGTAGATGATGTTTCAGGTGGGTCAAAAGATGCCTAGTAGCGGAGAGTGGGAACAAAGATCAGGGGATTTGTTTATAAAGACCTTATTTTAATTCCTATAATTTAATTACAATTTTTATGGCTTTGGATATGTTTTTAAAATTGTAAAGGTGGATTTTAGAATATTTTGACTAGTAATGGTTTATTATTAATGTTAAAGTTTTGAAATTTCCCGTGTTTTTGGGAAATTGATTAATTAATAAATGAGGTATTTATTTTTGTCTTGTTTAATTATTTCTTTTAAATAATATCCTATTGGGATGTTACAGAACACGTCCCTTCGTCATATGCATTCTTTCCGTCTCAATCAAGCTATGGTGCAGGTTCATCACACATGTTTGGCACCTTAGTTATGATACCACCGTCTACCCATTATCCAGGATCTTCATTATCAATGTCATTCTATCATCTGCCAATGTCTTTTCAAACACTCCAAACAACGGTTCACCATCTCCAATTTTCTCAAACTCATCAAGATGAAGATAATGATGAACCACACCAACAACAACCATCTAGACGACCAACCAAACCCAAGAGACGACCTCCATGTGGCATTGGAGGCCACAAATGAATATGTTATTAATTTCCATAAACTTTGTTGTTGTTTTTAAATTTTTAATCAATATTAAAATATATTAATGTCTACTTTTATTCCAATAATATTTTTTATTTTTTACTATTTATTGTACCAATCAACTTAAACTAGAAAAACAAAAAAAAATATTTATTTACACTTAAAAAAATTATTTTAAAAAAATACATAACTGAAGTTGTCATGAGTTCTAACGACTTTACTTTTATAAAATAGAAAAAGGAAACCGGTCACACTAATGATGATTTCAATATGAATGTCGTCATGAGTCCTAACGACTTCACCCTATCCAACAAAAACAATTTCAACTGACCCTGATTTATAATTTTGGATTCAAAATAACCCTATAATACAAAAAAAGCACCGATAGTAACGCAAGTTTAGATTTCACTATTGGTATAAAAATAGATTGGTAAAGTATTTATAAGTGTTTTTATAGGAATTCATTCAACATGACATCATGTAAATGAGAGGATTCACCCCTTTCACATTTATATGTATTTTGTTTTAGAAGTTAATATGCTCATATTGGACATCCTCACGCATAAATACCACATCCTAGAGAGAATTAGGACAAACCCAAACACTAATACTAAAGGAATTCAAAAGTTCAAATATCCAGGTCAATTAATCATAAATCAGTTGGTGAGTTGTCTACAAAGTCAATTATTAATAAAGCATCATAAAACTTATGTTAATAGGCATGGCAAAAGGTTTATATACATTGAAAGCCAACATTTAATTATGGATGTCCTTTTTGAGAAATGTCATTGAAAGTCAATACTTAATTATTTATTTTATTTTAATTTTTTTAATTCTGGTGTTGTTTTATTTCAATTTTATATAAAATAAAAATATATAATTTTTTTTATAATGTATAAAATTGTCATTTAATTTATGGAGATCCATATTTAAATTAAATTATGTTTAAAATATCTATTTACAATAATTTTAATTTACTTTTTCTTTATCATTTTATTTATAATATAAAGCACAAATATAAATTCTCTATATAATATAATTAAGAATATATTACAATTATTTTCTTTTTATTAAGTATATATAAAATAAAACATGCAATAATATATAGTAAGATTTTATATTTAATTAATAAAATAATGAGAAATTAATTTAGAAAGTAACATTTAAATTTATTTTATAAAACAAAAATATACTACTTACAAAACACAAATATCAAACTTTTATAAAATGAAATAATAAAATTTAAATTTAATTTACCATAAACTCTTTACTAAATAATATTCATTTGAAAAAGGTTAAAATAAATTTTATGTAATTAATATATTTTAGTTACTTATAAAAATATTGAAGCCATCAACTATATAATTTTTTAAAATTAGTTTATAAAACTAATTTTAGATAAATTATATATTTCTTATTTTTTTTTATTTTATTTTGAAAACATAAGTTTTAAACAAGAATTGTTAATATATATATATATATATATATATATATATATATATATATATATATATATATATATAAGAAAAAGTACACTAAATTTATATAAACTTTTTTATTATAAAAGTGAATTCAACCTTCGATAAAAAAGTAATTTTTATCTATATTTTTCAATTTTAATTATTTATTTTATAAAATAGTCTATAAAAAATATAGAAAAGTAATTAAATATATTGTATCATGAAAATAGTAAAATTTCATTATTTAATATAAAATATAATATTTAAATTATATTTGTATGAATTATTTTTTTGTAAAATTATATTTTATTTTTAAAAAAATTCATTTGCACAGTAAGATGTATCTTCACATTTTTATTTCCAATTTGTATAAGACATAATAAAAATTTCAAAATATTCAAATAGTTTTATTCTAAAATTCACGCAATCTTTATCTCATTTGAAAAAAAAAAATAGAAATAGTAATGTAACTTAGGTAATATTTTTTAAATACAGTGTCATTAATTTATATACAATGATGTTTGAAATAAAAGATGAAATTTACTTAAAATTGTTTGAAACTAATGACAAATCCACATTTGACTTGATCCAAATATATGACAAAGATTTGCTAGGTTGTCATAGTGACAGCAACTCATCCTAAGACATGAAATGAATCTTGCAGAGCAAAAGTTTGGGTTGAAAAGAAAAAAAAAATCAAAGTCCAAACAGTGAAAAGGGAAGGTGTGGTTGGTTTTGACAATAATAGAATGAATAGATAGAGATAGAAGAAGAGAAGAGAAATTGCATTGCTGTAAAGCCTGCAACTCCATGTAAGGATTCACCAATACACACAATAGCTACTTAAAGCTGTCACTGTGAGATTCTCTTTCACTTTCGTTTTGGAATTCGCAAAATTTTTATTTATTCAAAGCACCCTTAAGACTTTCGTCGTTTACTGCTTCGTCCTTTTGCCATCATCATCCTCTTCCATTGACATTCTTCGGATTCTGTCTCTCTTCCTCTCCACCTAAGACATTTACTACGTTGTTCCTGCAACAAACAGTTCTATTCGCGAATCAAACCAAACTAACAAACATCAGTTTTAATTGCAATTATTAATGTTTATCTGTGGAATGATCATGTTTGAATTCCCATAATAATATCAGCATGCATGTGAAACATAGAGTATGTTGAAGAGGGTGTTTTGTTGGCACCAAAAATTCACATGATGAGTACCTGCTCCCATGGCAGAAGCAACTGAAGAAATGAAAAATGTAGAATTTAGTTGCGTGTCGTATTGTGTTGGTTGCAGAATAAGAGCCACAGCACGTTGGAGTCAACCACAGAGTACGACCATATGCATCCATTGACTTAGAATTATTTTAACTAATTTAGTTATAAACCCAAATAATGAATATATGAATGAAGAACTTACTTTTTCTTTGTTTTAATTTTATTTATTTATTTTAAATAATGATAAAGGATGAATGAGTTTTGAAGTATTTTATGATTGAGATGTAAAATGTTTATAATAAATTTATTGGAAATGAAAAACTTTTTTATTATATTTTAACCCAATTAATGATAAGTATCTCTAAATGGAACTCACCTATCTTGTATTTTCTGTTTGGAAGATGACGATTCTCTGGTTAAACTGCATACATGTGTTATGTGGGAAGGAAAGACAAAAATGTAACTTTGTGATTTGTTCATTATGTATTTTCTATAGATGTTTTTAAATTTATGTTTCTTTTATAAATATTGAATAAATTTCTCTAACAATCATTCTTTAAATTATAAACTCAAGTATTAATCATACTTTTAAGTATAATACAAATAATATTACTTGATAACAGATTAGTAGAAATAAATTTACTCGTTTCAAAAAGCAAGTTCAAGTTACATAATAAAATTAATATCGCTTCAAAATTTAATTCCATAAATCTAAATAAAAAATGAATTTATTAAATCAAACTTATAAATAATAATTCGATTATTGATTTATAAAATGTTTCTTGTGACTAGTAATGTTCTGAATATTAGATCAACGTAAATATTTGAGAATTATTTTATCTTTTTTTATTTTATTTTAAATTTTTTCTTATTTATTAATAATAAAAGGAGATAAAGGTCCTATTTATTTTTGTGTTTTTTTTATCAAGAATTATAATCACAGGTCAAAGTGAATGTAGATTACATGGGAGTGAAATGATTGTCACTATATAGGGAGAATGTATCGATATAAAAGTTTGGATATTTAACTTTTAGTGTTTTTAATTTTAAAAATTTGATGTTTTCAATCATAATATTTTATTGATAATAATGCAAGTGGTAAAAATGCATTTTGTATTTGACATTGGATTTGGATTGTGAGTTGTGGATATATAAGACGTATTATTGTTACTATGTCAAAAAGAATATTTAATTAATTGATTATTATGTCCAAATGTTATGAGAGAAGTTTGTTTAAATAAATCAACATTAGTATTAGTGTGTGTTTTAGCATGTTTGTGAAGTTGAGAAGAATCCTCTTAATTAATCTTGATCACGTAATAATTGATTATTTTTAATTTAGATGCGCTCTTAATCAACTTCAAAAGATAAATGTAAATCATATAAATGTTAATCGATCAAGACACTTACATAATCGATTAATTCATTAAGTTTTTAAAAAATGTAGCTAAGACATATTAATCGATTAAGTCACTAATATAACTGATTAATATTTAGATTTCTTTAAATCTTGCATCTTCTCTCATTTTATTTCAACACTTTGATATCCTAAAATCAACAAAACTTGTGTGAGAGAGTTTTGAGCATTCTATCTTTTTAGAAAACATTTTTATTCAAGGAGATAAAAAGATTGAAGGGCTTTTCTCTTGGCTATTTGTGAAATTGTAATATCTTCACAAATCAGGCGAATTCTTTTCTTTGTATTTTCTATATAATTATTCATTTGTATTGTTCTCACATTGTTGGTGATAGGGTAGGATAATTGTGAGTAGCATTACCTTTGTTGTAAATCTTGAAGTGTATTTCAAGTTCTTGTATATCTAAAGTGTAGGTTTTATATAAGTGAATCTTGTAATAATAACTTTTGTTATTCTAGTAGAAATTTTAGTTAAGGTTGCTATAATCTAGATGTAGATTCTTCAGAATCAACCAATATAAAAATTGTGTCTTTTTTTTTTCTTTCATATGAAAGTTTATTTCTTAGTGATTGATTAAATATTTTAATTGTGCATCATTCATCTACCTTGTTAATTGATTAAATAAGTTCCCATTCCCTTCTTGCTTGTGAAAGATTAGAGTGCATTTATTGTGTTGAATAAGTAACTTATTTGAAAGTATTTCAGTCTTCTTGAAATTTAAGTTCTCTTTTATTAGATTAAAAAATGTTTTAATGTGTTTAAAGATGTTTTTGGATAGGGGTAGCAATGTGAGTTTGGCTTGACGGGTCGACCCATAAAAAAATCCGAGACGCTACGAGATATTGAGCTCCCAGTCCGCATAAAAAAAAAAACTTGCACCTCTGTATATTGGTTACTTTTCCACTGGACTCCTACATGAACATTTCAAATTCTTGTATGAGTGAAAAAGACAAGTGATATGTATTTTTGAATGTGCTAAAATTTGAAGAATACATCGTATACGTTAAAGTACGAATATGAATATGATGAAAATGTTGAATTATCAATTTATCATTAAACTCTCCAAAGTCTTTCCTTAATTTTTGTGAACTTATTAAAGTTTTCCAATTTGTTGAACATTGAAAGCTTTATCATAAGAATTTTTTTTAAATGGCCATCCCACAGACCATAACTTATGCGGGGCGTGTCAGACATTTTAGCCTGCATTTTCAACATGGGATGGACTAGTTTGACTCGTATTTTGTGGGCCAGGTACATTGCAGACCTAAATGAGCCAACCTAACCCGTATTGGCATCCCTATTTTTGGATTTACTAGTTTTGTAAGAAAACAAATATTTTAATTGATTAAAAACACAAATTAATTACTTAAACATTTTAAAATCTCATAATTTTACTATTTTAAGCTATTAAAGTAATATTTAAGGTTTTTTTTTTGTATTTGAGGGTCTTTTTTGACAAAAAAATTGTAAAATAGGGTCTATTGAAATTTTTTTTATAAAATTGGGTCAAATCGTTATTGGGGAGGACGACTTTCAGGGTGAAATCGTCCTCCCCATGCCGGTTTTGCTTTTCTTTTAAAAAAAATAATGTCGTTATTTTTTATAACAACTTCTACTAAATTGAGAAGTGAAGTCGTACTGTATTCACTTTTCATTTTTTTTAACTTTTCAGTTTTAGTTTTTTTTTTTTAGTTTTTCACTTTTCATTATTTTTTTTTAAATATTTCAATTATTTTTTTCTTTTTTTTAATTTAACTGTTTTGTTTTTTTTTCAGTTTTGATTATTTTTTTTTAATTTTCAGTTTTCG